>JGI24021J15306_10000817_pt1 | contig 27147 bp, 16 predicted proteins | sample Ectturendosymbi1_FD_15306 | JGI IMG/M metagenome (IMG submission 15306) | reverse complement strand
GTTCGTGGAAGGTGAATATCGGAGCCAATGTTGTCGTCATCATTGCTCATACGGTTTACACCATCAGTCAAGCACTGTTTCACCTTGCACCAGTTGTCATGCCGATTGTATCGGTTGTTGCCATGGGAATTTTTTTGGTCGGGTTGGTTATATGCACTTCTTGTAATTCTTCATCATTTAGATCATTGTGTTCCAACTACAGGCCCGCAAGCCGTATGTGGTCCGCCGCAGCATTTTCCGTGGCCCCCGGAAGCATTCAGGAAAAATCTTCAAATCTGAAATTTGTTGAAAAGCGTGTGAAGTTACGTTGGACTCACTGAATTACTTGCACTGGATAAAGTGCATTTGCACAAGAACAATGGATAGTACCTTTTGTGTGTACTATTATTGTTTTTGTTTTATTTATTATTTTAAGATCATAGTAGAAGGTACCGTCCTCCCTAACACTCCGCTGGGGCACCTGTATGGATAACCTCTGCGTTTTCTAATTGCCTCGGCTTTCGTTGTCTTGAATAGTACATCTGGCCCAATGAACTCAACACCGTCAAATAAATCCGTCTGTTTATCCCCTAAACGCGGCCTTCTAAAGGTGCACCCCCATTCAAATTAATTGAACATTCCTGCAAACTGTAGAAGGCTTCTGGAGATTAGTCAGCAACGATAGATTACCCAAACTGCAAGATCCCGCGCTAAAAATGCACTGGATATTTGGAAGCACACATGTGCGTGAGAACACATTTTCTTTACTATCAAGCAAGTAAAATCTACAATAGAAAGGCAGACAAATAACTGGTCGATAGTCTCCGACTGCTACAAATAACACTGGTATTGATAAAGGAATGTTATGTCAGGGAAGTCTCGACCACAAGCATCCCACTAATAGTGATTTGTAAGAAATTGCTATTTGCTATTGTGTAGCAATTTCAATAACGACTTCACTTACCTTCGATTTTTAGTTTTAAATGTTGTGAATATGTTGTTTTATAGATCATTTTATTGGAAGTGGCCCTCAAGTTGTCACGTGTTTGTAATATGGCCGGAAGATCAAAAGTAGTTCGACCACGCTGATTTAGATTTTATCGAAATACAAACTGTAATCAAATATTTCCTATGAACGCACACAGTCAATTTTTTGGTTGGTGAATTTTGTAATAAATAATTTCGTCAATTGCCCTTCAGAATTATGATCTTTGTTGCTCGTGAAATGTGTAATTTGTTTGCGCGCTGCAATTATTTCTAAAGTTTTGCGTTAACGAAAGTCTAATCTTTTTTGAAGATTTTCTGGAGGAAGTAATCTAGCAACCATTGGCCTTCTCGGTGCTTTGACAACAGAATTGACGAGACCAATTGCATTCTTTTATGGTACCATATTTCTTTGGGTGACATCGTGGTCGGTCGGATTCGTGGCTCCATATTTGCAGGTTGGTTGAAGGTGTGTTTGGTTTTAGCACACTATACAATTAAGCTTAAGATTACAGCAGTTCAACTTCCTGGCCAGATTGATTATAGAAGCAGTGAAGGAAGTCATTTCTTACGCAACGTTTGCCAGAGAAAATACGGCCAAAAGAAAAGTTCTGCTTTTGGAAATTGATTTACTCACTGGGTCTGTTTCTGTATAGTTCTATGAAACGTTTTGATTGCATTTATGAACTCACTGAGAAAACAATTCCACAACTACATCTAAAAGATCCAAGTGATTGATTAGAAGTCTGTCGTGGAACTTGTAATATTGATTTTTATTCAGTTTCCTGCGTAGGTCCAAGGGAGTATAACATCGTCAAAAAACACCATTTGAACAATCATGCGTACAAAAAGTTTGTCAAAAGTAAGCCAATCCATTTCAATGTTCGCTATGCAGTAGACTTAATGTTGTTTTTACCAATCAACTCTAGTTGGTTTGCAAACTACAGAATCCGGTTCCGGGCATCACAATGAATGTTTTCAACTCGCTTCTACATCTTTAACATCCCAACCTGAGTCCGACGTGCACCCGCAGTGATTGTGGAGCGGGTTCTCGTACTTGAAGCTTTGGTGCGAACGACCGCAACAAACTCTGGGTTCACCAGTCCTCGCTAGACTCTGTTGTAGTTGCACCAGTCAAACCAACGGAATTTCCATGCTGTTTCTAAGATTTCCCTGTTATGAAAAAACATCAAAGTCATTGAAAACTCAGACAAACATTTGTATTCCACTTGAAGGACAAAAGATAAAAATCATAACTTAAGAGCTTCATCGTTTCAAACACGTCCGAGATTTACTGCGCTTGAAACAAAACCAGGTGGTAGTATTATTACATTACGCGTGACATTGAATCTAGAAGTTGTCAATAAAGTTGGCTTTTTGTTTTTCACGTGCGATGGTTTGTCGTTCACAGACTTCAAAAATTATGATCTGCGCCAGTAGGCAATTTGCTTTAATGCGTTTTATTTCCAAGTTTCCATTTTACTTCAAGGAACATTTGGGTCATTATTCTCTGACAATTTGGCTCGGATGTTCTTTGTTCTTCTTAATCTACCAAATCATTTTTCTACCGGATCCAAAAGGAAAAAGCGTGGAAGAAATTCAAGCAAAATTCAAGTAGATGAAACAAGCAACAATTTTTCACATTGAACATTTCATTTCTGTGCGTGCAGTGAGAAAAGGAATGGTGATCTGAAAATATCACAAGAATTCATATCTTTTCGAGTTCATTATCGTTTCATAAACGAAAAAATACTTTTGAAAAATATATATACACAGCCCTTACCAGGAAATTTCATTACTGTTGTGGCTGATTCAGGGGGGATGATCACCCCCCTTCCCTAAAACCTATGAAAGTAACTTTATTCACCATGAATTTGTACAATTTGGGGAAAAACATATCAGAACCAATTCCGAATACGTTGTGCGGCATGTTCAAAATGTCTCATCGTTCGAGATAGATGGCCATTGTGTCGTCCATTGTTTTGTCACAGCAGTGATCTGATGTCTACTTTATCTCTCTTGCAGTAGTGAAACCTTAGGTGATTTTACTACCAAATTTTACTGAAATCGCTCCCCCCTAAGGTTCCTAGCTGGATCCACCCCTGATTCATTCCACTCCCAGACCAACCTTTTGAAACTGATACGATCACCGGCATTGAAGCCTGGAGGGACTTATTTGTATTTAGTGAGTTTTTTATTGAAGCGCTTAGCAGCAGACACGTAACCAGCTTGGGATATTAGGAAGGGCGAAGATTTCTCTGAGAGGGGCCCAAATTTTTTAAAAATGCAGTATGTCCAATAGTTTTAAACTATGTCCAACACATTTTTCCAGAGGAGGCGAAAAAAATTGGGGGGGGGGACTAAGCCCTCCTTTCGCCCTCCTATTTACGGCCTGCTAGCAGCGTTCGTTTAATTTCTTCCTGTCATCTCACAGTCCCTAACACTACTATGTAAATATTATTTCTGACAAAAATAATGACGTTGCGTGGAATCGTTTTTCTGCCTGTTTGAGCTAAATCAAGCAAAAATGGTTTGAATGTATCTTTGCAAAACATTTCAGGTTAATGAGTAAAAAGCTTTGTTTTTGTGAAAGAATAATTTTGGTTGCTCTTTCTGTATATGTTTTCAACCCAAGTTCTGCATCCTGCCAGAAGAAGTACATAATTGAATGCCGGAAAGTGCCTGCATTCTACTGGTAATGAGAAGCCTCGTGGAGTGCAGAAAGGTCAAACCTATTACCAAAAAAAATCCTGATAACTAAGAGAAAACGGGTTAAGTATCAAACCAATGAAATAGCTTTTTATGAGTGAAGTTGTGCGTATATTCACATTTTTAATCTCCAAAAAGGAAAACTGTTTCACATCCTCCCTAAAGAACAATACTTGGCAAGTATAGGGCAAACTGCGGTATTTCGAAAGTGAAAAGTATTGATCGTACAGAGATATTGCAGGATAGCGATTGCGTGCTTGCATAGTCTATGCTAATTCAAAGTTATCTTTGCATTCTTAAGTTATGGATTATCGTTTCGGCACGAATATGTCACAATGGAGACGGAGTACCGCCTTTTCGTTAATAACTCATTAAACCTATTAGTTGACTCACAATCTTGTACATTGTTTTGATGAAATTGTTGCGGATGAGTGACGTGAATGAGATCTTCTACAAGGAAAAACGCGACCTGTCCTCCTTGCAATAAAAGTTCTCATTTGTTTTATAGGGCTGTGTGGTGAAAAATGTGAAGGATGGAAAAGTTTGTCTTCACAAGAAATGCACTTATATGTCCATTTTTCCCAAAAAGTCGGGGCTCACATTTTTCTTCGGATCCAAAGTGCGCATATTTTAAGACGACAGTGTTCATTCTGTAATTCTTCGACATTGAAACTACTTTCCGCTGATTTGAGAGACTTACCTTCGAGGCAATTATCTGAAATCACAGAAAAGGTTGATGAATGTGACTTTAATACTTCTTGCCAAGTTTTACGTAAACGTTTTGCAACAAATATTATAAACATTTCTGCTACACACAGTAGCTTCAGAAATGAAAAAAACTATTTTGCAAATATGTCGTGCTCAAGTTTGAACAGATCTACAGACGAAACCACACATGATAAGGAAGATCTATGTTCAGAAAAAATTTCAGTAGTATATTCAACATCAGGAAAAAATAATTTTTGCCTCACCTCCGCTTTTTCGGGTCCAAAGACAGTCAAAATGAAACAAATATGAGGATTTTTATTTTTGAATTTTAAAGGTTTCATTTTTCAGTTTCGACGAAAGCAACTTACTGAAAATTAGCGGAACGATTGATGCATGTGGGTTACATCTTCCTGCTAAATTTCATGTAATAATATCACAAGAAAAAAGTTGGTTTTGTTTCCGGCAGGAGATTTGTGCATAAACTCCCCTGTTTTGTATACCCACTTGCAACCTCTGCTAGGAAAAATGCAGAGCAAGCAAACAATTACATTCTCTCCTCTCCTTGTCGGTAATAGATTCCAATGCATAGAAATAAAAAAACAATTGGACTGACTTCGTTATTTGAGCATCAAGGAGGTAATTAGGAGGTTTGAAAGACCTGCGTTAGTGATAGACGTTTAGGAACGTCACTAGGGCTTGGAAAATCTGTACTGCTGATCGACCACACTGGCACATGGAAAATGTACAGCATACAAAGATAGAAAAAAATTTTGATAGCCAGCAATGCTGACAAAATTTGCACAACCCAATGATTTCCTTCGACCATTACGCTGGTTTCATCGGCTCATTAAGCAATTTCGTTTGGGGTTTGCTTGCAAACATAAGAAAATAAGGTGAAGTGTTTGAAGTTGCGACTCCAACACAACGCAGAAATGCAAGAGTTATTATAAATGCGTTCTTTTAAGACAGAAAGCGAATAACTCTGTAAACATCATCTGCAATCCATATAAATTTTATGGTGTTTCTTTGGCTTTTATGCAAAGTCAACATAGGTCTTTATGTTAATTTATCAAGAGGGCCTTGGAGACACTAATCTGATATCGAACATTTTATCCACATTGTGTTTAAAGTAAATTACAAGCAACGAGATGTATAGACCTAAAATTACGATATCATTTAGCCAATTTTAACATGGCAATATGAGTGGACGGTAAGCTTCTGAACTCACGATTAATTTCTAAGCACAAATATGCATCTTGTGCTTGGGAAAAGATTTACTTTTTTCGAACCATTTGTGTTTCATTCGTAACTGAAAACCGCTAAATCCTACGAACTTTATGTTCTTGAACCACTTGCACAATAGGGACAGTGCACCAATGAAAACACCACCAATGAGCCACATTTTATTTTTTTTTGAGTAAAACGGAAAGCAGTTAGTTAGCTTGTTACATTTTCTCATTAAAAGTTTGTCGACTTTGAACTTGTTTTCTCTATTCTATCATTAAGTGAAAACGCTGTTTAAGAAGCTTAAATTTTAGACCGAGTGTGTTTGAAGCTCACTGAGCGTAAAGAAAAGCATTTTATTTTGTTGATGGTGCATATGTTTGATCTTGAATTTTTAGCAATCTTTTGCACAAATCTTTTTATTCTGCCGACACAAGTGCCACACTGAAAATGATCCCTACACACTGGGATAAACGTTTGTAACTCGATCACTTTGCAACAAGCTGAAGACGTTTTATGTCGTCATAGAGAAAAACAGTCATTCACCTACTTTGTATTTAAGCATTTTGTACGTCTGTTGAAAATAATTTAGACTAAAACTTGGGTTTATACAACTAATGTGAAGACTTATTAAACCGATAGTAATTTTCTTACAAAATAAAACATTGTTTTTGATGAGTGTTATACATTCATAGTCAAAGGTTCTTTTGTACAAGATGTTGATAGATTAACGTGTTTCTTAGTTCCAATTATAATCCACTGTTATACTGGAATGAAAAGTTTGGAGGCTCATCTGTTTGCAGTAAGCTAAAATTTTTGTACTGTATGTATTTGCAGAGAAAAAGGACGTTTCCCAGTGATTGCATATCTAATTATTTTTAAAACCTGTTGGAAGTTATTTAGAACAGATATCTCCAACACCGGGCCTGCTGGCCACAACGGGCTACCCATTCCAAGATTTTGTGCGGCACACTTTAGGTTTTTGCTGTAGTATACAGTAAGTACAAACGGACAACCTGTCCTTGTATTGACAATCTTACATTTGATATTTTTGATGGTGCAATCCTTAATGCCACTTTATCACGTCTGAACTGTGTACCGGGAAATTTCCTCGCATCCACTGACACTTTGGTGTAAAACGTATTCGTGAACGCAGGTTTAGACTATCGCGAAATCTTGCGAAGTTCTAGAATATAAACCTCATTGTGGTTTACAAACTTCCGAAATCATTGGAAGTTCAGTAACTGAAATGGGTGATTCCCAACATTGAGAAAGAATCTAAGATTAGAATAGCGACGCCAGCACTTGCAGCTTGCGCCATAGCAAGGTTTCTTGCCAGTAAGCGATTGTTTCATTAATGGCGAAGCAATGACAGAAATTCTAGTGAGCTTTTTCCCTTGTATCATTCTGTATACGCCAAGCGAGAGACCGAACAAGGTGAAAATATCGTTTTTCAAGTCTTCCACATCATCGATCGAGGATCGAACGCATCCTGTCAGTTTAAGTCGCTCTTGCTGTCAGGCATTTTATACTGTGGGTTGTTAGATTGGGGAAACAAACGAATGAAACCATCGAAAATCTTTATATGTAAAAGGCAGAAAAAAATTTGTATTAGTAATGCAAATTACTCTCCATCGACTTCCCAAAACACGAATAGAAACAAAGCACGTATTGAAAATTGAACAAAATTTTTCCTTTCTTCAGCTAATTGCTCCGTGGACTATTTCCCACTGCTTGTTTATAACCGAATGCCTTGTAGACATATCAGTTTAGTTTTAGCTTAAGTTCAAAAAACTTTGCAACCATGGGCGTCGCAGGGGGTTTCAAAACGGGCATTTTCCCCCCCTGGAAATTGGACCTAAGAAAGAAAAAAATTTTCTAGAAAACATGAAGTCAGCAGCTCAATTTCGATTAATTGATTTAATTCTTGCAATGACAGTTTATTCGCCGGTAAGACACACACTGCACAAGAACCAAGTTTACGGTCTTTGTGTCATTGCATTAGTGAGCTTGCTGTTCACTTATGTTCCATTGCGTGGCCGAACTTCGGAGCAGACTCTTCTGCTTTTGGTCGTCATTGCGTAACAGTAACAGGCGTTTTACCGCATGTTGCTGCTTGCTATTGAACGCAGATATCTTGACAAATAATGCAGCGAGACAGTGACTGCTGATAGTGGTAAGGCACCTAGTTTTATACTGTGTAAAAAGAAGCCAGATCGAATCTACGGCAATGCAACAAGTTTGAAATATATGTTGCTAGTATGAGACTGAGTGGACCAATGTGCCTGAGTGAATAGCTCCAAGGGTGGGCCAACTACTTTTCACCTACGGTTCATTTTATAAAAACGTAACAATTTACCGGCCACATGCAATAAAATTATGTATAAAACAATAAATTCACAACATTTAATACTAAAAAATGAAGATATGTGAGTGCGTCTTTGGAATTATTACACAATAACAAATAGCAATTTATTACAAATCTCTATCAGTGGGATGCCTGTGGTCAGACTCATCACCACGGGGTGAAGGGACTTTTGTGGGCTCACCCCCAAACAAACAGCAAGCCCCCCAAAATTGAAATATGAAACACAATAAATCGATGGGGTTTTTATGAAATTGTAAATATCAATCTCCCCTACTGAGGATTTCCTGGCGACGGTTCTGCCTGTAGTCGAGGCCTCTCTGACGCTGTCGTTCCATTAGCAATACAAGTGTTAGTGGAAGCAAGTCGGAGAATATCGTCCAGTGTTTCGTCTGCCGTTTGATTTCTGTGTTTACTGTATATTTGACTTGCTTCATCGTAGAAAATGTACGTAGCCTACTCTTACACATGTGTTTCCAATCCTCGAGCGCATTTTCAGTACGAAATCTTTCAGTTTGGGAAACCTAATTTTGCTGATATTTCCAGAAGCTATTTGCAGTCTGCAATACCTTCAGTATTGCAGCCTACCTTTTAAATAAAATTTGTTATGCTTGTTCTTTTTTCTGCTGCACAGGAATTAAAATTGCCTATTGCAGAGAAGGGCAATTATATTTGCTCTATGGCTACTTTGAGAAAGTCGCGCTTAGCTGATGGATAGACAGATTTATTTGGCGGTATTGAGTTCCTTACGCCAGATGAACGCTTCAAGACAACGAACACTGGTGTACCGAAAAAACAAAGGTTATACAGGCAGGTTCCCCAGCGGAGGGTTAGGGAAGGGCAGTAGCTTCTAATCTGATCGTAAAATAAATAAAACAAAAACAATAATGGTACACAAAAAAGGTAGTATTCACTGTTCCTGTGCAAATGCACTTTGTCAGGCGAAAGCAAATCAATGAAACAAATGTAACCTCACACGCTTTTCAACGAATTTCAAATTTGAAGTTTTGTTTTAATGCTTGTAAAGGACGACAAAAAGTACAACCTTTTCGCAAACTCGAATGCAACTCCACCTGAATGCTAAATACAATTTCAAAATAATGCGAACGAAGCTCATGCTTTCACAAGGAAATTTCTTTGTGGTGTAGCAAGGGTAAAGCGTTTTGTGAAGGTCTATTTGCATTGCATCGTTTGCAACCTGAAAAAGGACAAGCGAAATGTCGATGTTGCTCCCCCTCCTGGAAAAATTTCTGCGGTCGCCCGTGTTTGCAACCAATCAAGGTGGATTCGAAGTCATTGTAAATTAATAGCCCGATATAGTTCAATGAATGTTTGTTTACTGTGTGGTTAGTTCATTTATTATCGCAGCAGCGGCAGTTGTTTGAATCAACGTTTTGTTTTTCATTACAACTATGGGCAAAATTTGGTGTGATATGTATTTTCTTTGTTGTTCGGCTAATAAGCCCTTTAGAAGATGCCACAAAAGAAAATGTTGTATTCGGTGTATATTGTGCAGCCTCTTTTCATGTGGTTTATGTACAAGCCATCTTGAAAGAATGCCTTAGAAACTAAACAGTGGGCGGTCTCTCAACTTGTCTAGGGGCAGTTTTACAGGATGTCGATCTCAACTTGTTGTTTGTCGTGTTTACGAACCGCTGTGTTTTCGATTTACTCTTTGTCCAAAAACCCTTCCGGTATTATTGACAAGAGGAACCTATACCTTTGGAAAACGGAGTAGAAGCTCTGGAGGGCACAACTGATATTCGACTGGAAGATGGCTTTGCACGATCCTACTGCATTCACTGATTGACTCAGACTCACCATAAGCAAATTATTCATGAGAAAGTAAACGAACACTATGTGGATTTCCATGCCTGTGCTTCATCTGCATCATTCAAATGCCACAGAAAGTTAAGCTGATGAATTTCACAAATCACAAGTATTGTAAAAAAGTAAATTATTGGCGAATAGGTTATTTCCTTCAGAACCAGAGAGTGTTTTGGTTTTGTTGCGTGGAGTTATCCTCATTTGAACTTTGATTGAATTTCATCAATGGTTTTTCCATTCGTGTCTGGAAGGAATAGGACTTGGAAGACAAGCAGAATGATTACACAACCCAACCAGATTGTTAGAGAGTATGGTCCAAGGCCTTCTTACAAATACATTTTTATACGAATTTCTATGGAAGTCTACTCTCTCTTGCAATAAATCAAAACAGGTTAGGTAACCCTTTTACTTTACAGTGGGCTAGTTAGTGCCAATAGAGAAACCAGTCAAATCTTGAATCAGTACAGTATTTGTTCAATGCTTGCCTTCAAAACCATTTTTCTGGTTAGAACAGAGATAGGGAATCTATTTACTATCATAGGCCACATTATTTGTGAAATAGGTCTGACGGGGCCCAAAAATTAATTATTTTTATTCTGAAATTCTGCCTTTGTAGTAAAAAGGAAAATAATGTAAGGAGAAAAAAAGCATGTGTAGGGCGAAAGAGACTTTTTTTGACTTGCTGTCTATGTCTCTGCTCGTCACAGAGTTTCCTTTTAACGCAATGTTGTGTTCTAACTTGGACAACGAAAGTTCGGACTCAAGTCGCATTGAATGATCATGTGGGCCGCATTTGTCCCAGCTTAGGAAATCGTTTTGACAGTTTGCAAGTAAAACTCGAATATTATAGGCAAGGAAGATGTGTTCATGCCGTGAAGGAATATTGAAAGTCTGTGGATTATGAAAGCGCGTGGAGCACTACGCATGACACAAGTAAAATGTATTGAATTGGACTGATGTGGGATTTATGTACTGATCGGTTTGTTTTTAAACTAATGTTGCCTCGGTGCCAAAGCAGTGGGAGAATTTTCCGAGTTTTTTCCTTGCATCATTCTGTTTGCGTTTGCGCCAAGTATGAGAGTGAAAAGGCCGAACAACCATTGTTCAAGTCTTAATATTTACTGACCGGGTATCCAACCCATACTCCCAGCTTTAGTGGCGCCTGCACAACTTTTGTACGTTCGAGGCTACAGACGCAGTATTATCAACTATAGATGTACATGTGTTTGTTCAATGTTTTAATGAGACAAACTCTTTTCATATTGCTTGACAAAACAATCTACCATTTGCTTGAGAAACCAAACAACGTTTAGTCAACTAATTTTGCTCCACTCTTCTTTCAGAATTATCACGTGGCTTTATGCAGACCTTCATCTCTGTTTCTTCTTTTCAATGAAATTGTACGAACGATCCACAAACGCTCATTCTCAACCATCCTGTCAACTTTTAAAGCACGAGACCATAAAACTCTCGGTGGGATTTCCTATAGGTACGATTCAAGCACACAATGCCGAAGTGCAGGAAAAATGTTTAGACTTCAATTTGGTAAAAGTTTTAAAAAGGCACTTGGTCCATTTCATCAATCGCAGGAATATTATATTAGTTATCGTATATTAAGGGTAGTTTGATTGGGAAAATTAGCAATCGGTGAAACCTAGAGCGCACATTGGGCAAGTGGTACAAGAAGGTAGTTGCGCTCAAGCAAGAATAGAGTGAACCTGGTCTTGCGGGGAATGACTATGGATGCTTGACTTTGCACTTGCAAATTTGTCGTTCCATTGCATTTTCGCTCATCCTATAAAGATCCCCAACAAGACAATGGAAATCCATCAAAAATTAAGAATGATATAAACATTCAGAAGAAACTTTTTTATAATGCAAACTACTGTACATCGATTGCCTAAACTCGTGAAGTGGTCGAGACCAGATTTTCCTTCTTCTGCTAAATTCACGTTGGTTTCTACTCAGGACTTGTTTGCAGCCAAATGCCTTGCATCAGTTGCAACCAAGTTCCTTGAATCACTTGTATCTGCAAAACCAAGTGTCTTGCATCACTTTCAGTTTGAAGTAAGTTTTAAAACTTTTGCAAGCGTGTCATGGCGAGATGAAGTTCAATTTAAAAAAAAGCACTAAACGGACACAGCTGTACGTCCATTTCAATTCCTGTGCCTAAAATCTGCATCATTCCAATGCCAAGCAACGAAAACAAAAAAATCACCCAATTTCTGTGCATTAGTCAAAGTACGGACGAAAAGAATATTTCGCTCCCGGCTAGAAAGTGTTTCAATTTTTCCTGGGAAATATCCTCTTTTGAACTTTTCTTGAATTTCATCAAAGGTTTTTCCTTTCGTGTCTGGAGGAAATATGACTTGGAAGACAGTGATTACACAATACAACTAGGTTGTTAGAGAATATGGACCAAGTCGTTCCTGCAAATATATTTTTGTATAAATTGTTGAGGAAACATACTCGCTTTGCATTAAAATATAGCGGATTACGTAACGCCTTTGCTGTACAGTTCCACAGATCAGGGGTGGGCAATTAGTTTGGCGCAAGGGCCGCTTTGAGAATGCTGTGTTTAGTCGAGGGCCATACCTTCTAATGCAATTAGAAGCAAGTCTCGGTTCGAGTTAGCCTTAGCACTAAAGTTACTGTGATAGGTTGGCGGAAAATTCAGAGTTTAAAATTTGTCCTGAATGCTCCCTCCAGACATAATTGCGGGACGCAAATTGCCCACCACTGCCCTGAAAAACTTTTTAAAACATGAATTGGGTTAATTGGAGGGCTTAAAATGCAGCGAAATTCGTTGGAATCAAATGCACTTTTTTTCCATTGTGTCATGGTTTCTCTATGTAGACCGTTGCACTTACGTATGTAAGACTTAATTTTTTTTTGTTGCGAACAACACGTGCTGCAGCCACAATGCTACGTCACCCTGAGCCACCTGAAAGGAGAACCGACGACCCTCGGCGTAACAGTAATAGAGTTTCCCCACTGGACTAGTTGGACTCTACTATTGCTGCTACGATTTCAACGTTATATGTGGCGAATCACCACGACACACACGTGTGCTACTTGTTTGGTGAACCACTGAACAAGTCATCTACTGCAAAACTCTTTCTTTTGTAGTCAGACTAAATGTTGTCTGAAGGTGGATCGTGATTGGACAAATATTCGATCCCTGTGTGGGTTGAAATGCTTTGTGCGCACCGGGACAATTTAAACCCGTCCCTCGCGCCCTCCTAATCCCCCGCACAGTTACCGTTCCAAATCTGCACCCGCCACTGTGTGTTTGAAAACCACAAAAAACTCATGCAATGTGCTCTTTACCCAGTGGCAATTCATTCAGTGGTTCATTTTGTAGCCAACAGAAGCTCTTAAAACCCCTGTGAACCTTTTCGACAAAATTCAGCTCTTCTTTCTCAGCTTCAAGAGCACAGTTGAAAAAAAGTTTGTCATTCACTGAAAAACTCTTTAAATTTGATTTTATGAAATTCAGGAAATGGCCATTCATTAGTAGTGCTAGTTCCTATCACGCACAACGTTGGGCCGTCGCCAGCGGGGGGCCAGTGGTGCCCCATTTGAAATCTGTGCCCGTGGTGCCCCATTTGAAATATGAGTCCCTTATTTCATGTTTGGCCCCCTGGTTGCTGCATACATCCAATAGAGTATTTTTAAAATGTGGCCCCCCTTCTGGTTTTTGGCCCCTCCATCTGGTTTTTGGCCCCCCTGCTGCTATATCCTAGNGACGGGCCTGGCACAACGTATTTCTTTCATAGCAGCGGTAGTTGCCATCACGCAAAAAATGTTTATTACAAGATCACTGAGATTTGGAAACTCCAATCTGTGGTCTCGCTATGAATGGAGAATTTCGCAAGGGCTACACCCTCGTGCCACAAGCGTTCAGAAGCACTGATTTCCTTGCTCATGTCACTCTCCCAAACTTTGACTCAACATTCACTTTGCCGCACAAATACTTTTTTATCTCTCGCCCACCCTGCACAAAGTTCAACCAGCGCCCAACGCATTCCCGCACGGATAGCTCTGCGATTTCTCGCACCCGCCCTGCAAACGCAGATACCGCAACCAGCCAGGATTAATCCGCCCCGGGCAGGACTCTACACTATTCTGCACAACTACGGTTTTATTTGCGTTTCTTCTCAAATACGGGCGGAGTTTACAGTGAGAGCTTACGCTGGCAATAATGGTTAGGTCGTGTTTTTAATGGCTGTGAAGATGATGGTGGAAATAAATTGAGCACCTAAATTTGAGTAGATAAATCACCACAAAGTTTTCTGTGCAAACCTTCAAGAGGGATCAAAATGCATTAAACTTCATGAGATAGCAATGGGTAGCACCCTAAAGCCTTCTATTTGAGGTTTTATCTAAAGATGGGACTGGGTTTACCATTTTTCAGGGATGTTGTCACCCTAATATTTGTTACCTGCAGATAGGGTGGATTATTACCAGAGAACCAAGCGAAAATCCACGTTACTGCTGATGCACACGGCAAAGCTGTTGCCCGTGTAGGTTCGATTGTCAAATGGCCAAACAAAGTCCACATCCCTATTTTGGTTCCGCCAAACAATCTGCAAAAAAGCAACATTTTTTCCTCCATGTCAAATTGGAGATATGCTACCTATAGAAGAGCTGAAAATCCTCCACAATTGAAGAGTTTCACGTTTTCCTTTTTAGATGATGATATCACCATAAGGTCGTAAATACTTAAATAACTGTGGAATGTCTGAACATAGCAATATTTTCAGATTCCCACGGCGTTGATGAAACTAAAGAGCAATATCTTGTAATTTAAACAACAATATGAATGCCTTCTAACCCGATCAAGTAATTTTCATAAAGATCCCAGATTTCCAACGGCACAGACCATAGGTGCAGGGGCAGGCAAATTTTTGGGGGTGCGAAAGAGTTTTGCCCGAATTTCCTTAAACATGCCCGAAAACTTTTCGGGCAATATTTTGTGCGAATATTTCCCTTCATGTGATTCTGCTCACAATGAGTACCATATGTTCAAAATCAAACAACGTTGGGCGCCATTTTTGTTCATGTTTTCCAGTAGTTTGCCCAGATTTTCAGGTATTTTGCGAACATTTTCATAGATTTTGCATGCAATTAGTCCGAATAACATAAAAAGTCGTTAAATGTGACTTTAGCCGAAAAAGTTACACAACTTGACAGTTTCTGTGCTGGAAAGTTGTTCAGTGCGATTTCAGTCGAATTTCAAACGTTGTCATCACCGTTAAGCAGTAAAAAGGCGTATGTCCCACGTGGTATGGTTTGGTAATAGAGTTTTCGTATAAATCAACGTCTAACACTGATGGACGAAGGTAAGGACACTGGTGTAGTGGGGTGGGAATAGCGTTCCCACACCTTTCTTTCTCACATCTTTTTGCACTAATTCTCATTGGTAGTCAAAAGTCCATTCTGAAACAGGAAGATCCAGTGTGGAAATTCCTGTAGGAAAATGCTCACTTTATTTGAACTATTTTATTTTCATTTGGTGTGGGCCTCTTTATTAGCACTACACCCCTGTGTAAGGAATAAAACTGTGCACGGGTAATTGGAAGAAACCCAAACCAGCAGCTATAGACCCAGTTTGTAAGGCACGTTGGACGCTGCAAGTCAACAGCTCTCAACCACAGAAGGTTTAAGCCTATTTAACAAATTTTGTCTCAATCCGTCCACTCCCATAAAAGAGGACCCCGCGCCAGTGGCAACAAGTTAACGTTTGAAGCCTTTTACACATTCTCAGAGAAATAATCGTCTACTGAAACGGGAAGTGAATAGTAAGACATGCCTTGCATTACGGAGATTGGATTATTAAATTTGTTATTATAGGTTACTACATGCAGTATTGCATACTTTATTTTAGTTAAACTCGGGGATACTACTCGCAACACAAACATACATAAAATTTGCATCTATAGGTCAGTTGTCTTGCCAACATTTCTCTAATTGGGCACCGAAATAAACCCATTTTTATTGTTTTTAATTGATTCTATAGAATGAGTAAACGACTAAACAGGGAGAAGATTCAACGAAATATGCCCGGTCTATAGAAGCATATTTAAAGAAAGCATAAAAAGTAAGACAAAAATCATAGGAAAGGTGGCGAAGAGGCAGAAAAAGCAAGACCCATATTCGAGAATGAAAAAACAGACAAAAACATAACCTGTTTCAGTTTGTTAGTTCTTGATTCAGATGTGAAAGGTATTTCAATATTCCTCATATCTTTACTAAGCACCGAACACGATCTTCTTTCGACTTAAATTCTTGTAAGCATATTTGAAGGTGGAACACTCGGCGACACTTGGCCTCGCTGGCGACACTTAGTCTCGCTGCACCATTGCTTAGGATATAGGTTTGAAATCACATTTGCTCAACGTGACGATGGAAAGTGAAAAGTTTTGGGAAATTGCAACATTACTGTACAATACTCTCGGAATTAGGCACCTTAATGTAACTCCATTGATTTATCATTGTCTAAATAGTTAGAAATTGGCTAAAAATTTCCATAGAATCATCCTGCCACTGGTACAACGTGCATCTTTGTCATATTCGGAGCGTCAACAAACTTCATTCACTTAACATTTCAGATTTTACACCACACCAAGAAATATTATTTTTTATTTTGCTAATGGAGTTTGAAATCAGAAATTGTTGCATGCGTCGCTGCAAATGTAAGCTTGTGTGAAGTTCACAACTTCACTCTGTGAAATTCCTAAATTGGAAATTTCAAACGTATTTCAATGGAATGAGACCGCAGAAAATAAAGTCGATTGCTTCACCGACGCATTGCAAGTACGTTTAGACAGACTTTTTACTCTTTCTTAAACACGCATGTTGTAGCAAGTGACTGTCCAATGCCAACCTTTTTTAATTCGGTTCTTACCGCGCTCACAAGCTGCAACATAACCTCAAGCTCGTTAGAATCTGAAATGTGCCATACAAATTCTTCAGAAGGTTCTAACTTTTCGGTAATTTTCTGAAACAACTCACAACAGAAGTTTCAGGAAGGCATTTTCGTTTGAAATCTCTCGGATAATTCTTTTTGCGGTCGTGACATCTTCTCGTGTGTTCTATTCCTCTCTGGGAAGATTTCTTCCCTTGTGTTCTATTTCCTCTCTAGGAATTTATTTTATTTTTATTTTTGTACCAGACGCATGAAGTCAACTGAGCACAAGCACACACTGTCTGCACGATGCATATTGATAATAACAGACAAGAACGTTTTATAGTGGCGTTGGGAATAGGACCACAGGATTACAGATGGAAACACACGAAGTGGACTCCTTACCATCACAAATCATTTCGGTCAAGCTCCAGAAACTAGGATTGGAATTCACTGTGCAGAGTAGTGGCTACTTCATTCTTAACTTCATCATCCAGCTCACAAAAAAATGCGAAACTGTGAAACATGTCAAAGTCACTTTTTTGCACTTAATGTTTCCAATTGCACAGCTTTTAAACAAATGCATTTGTAAAGTCCATAAATTGAATGGTATCTTTTCCTTTCACTTGCATCTTTAAATTCAGCTGGTTCAAAGCTTCAAAATATCCACGAAATATGCCAGGCAAGAAACAAACTTATCATTTTGAAAATGAACAGCTAGTTCAGATTTTACTGCATCAACAAAATATCAGCTCATCACGTACCTCGAGCACTGTGGCTACAAAATTGCCTTTTGACAGCCATCACATTTTAGTGTGGTAGATAAGATACTTATGATCAGAATTTATGTCTTCATAAACGTCTTGAACACACGGGAATTCAAAGCACGTTTTTAAAATAATTCCGGATTTTAATGACCAAGTCAAAAGCGCATTTATGACCGTCTGCTGAAGTCTTTGAAGTTAACGCTTCCCGATTAACAAAGCAGAGAGCGATGATAACATTAAGTGTTCTCTTGTGCACCAGCGTCTGAAATCCGCTTTTTGATCGAAGCATAGCTCGTGCACCATCAGCACTGTTGCTTGCTGCCTGCTCCGAAATCAGATGTTCAGCGGGATAAGTTGTTGTCTGTTTCATCTACTTAAACTTTGCTTGAATTTCTTCCACGGTTTTTCCTTTTGGATCGGGAAGAAATATAAGTTGGTAGATTAAGAAGAACAAAGCGCACCCGAGCCAAATAGTGAAAGAATAATGTCCCAGATGATCCTGCAAGTAAATGGAAACTTGAAAATAACTTGCGTTAGTGTAAATTGCGAACTATTGATTAAGTGTCTGACGCATCACATATGATTTGAAGCCCGTGAGCGACATAGCGTTGTACGTGAAAAACGCAAACCTGTATTTATTGACAACTTGTGGATTCAAAGTCGAGACATAACGCAGGTGCAACCACCTCCCGATTTTGTTTCACGTATCTCAAAGAAGAAACTATGATTTTGATCTTTTTCATGTTTCAATTTGAATTCAACCGCTTCTCTGAGTTTTTAATGATTTTGATGCTTTTTTCATATCAAGAAAACCCTTCAAAACTGCCATAAAACTACTATTGAAAATGGCAATACAACTGCTTTGATTGTTGCAAAATAGATTCCATCGAGAGCTGGTCAACCGAAGCTAGTTGCAGCCATTCACATCAAAGCATCATTTCCGGGAACCCGCTCCACATTCGCTTCCGGTGCAACACGGACTCAGATTGGAATATTAAAGAGGTGGGAGCGAGTTGAAAACTGTCCTGGTGGTGCCCGGACACGAATCCTGTACTTTACAAATCAAACGCAGTGGATTGTTAAATATGACTTCAGCTTAACTGCATAGCGAGCTAAACACCTAGTTATTAAAACAAACATGTTTACTTGATTGTTATGATAAACTCCACGATGCAATCAAAGGTTCCTTCACAACAATATGTAGACACTGGGATGTTACTGACGGACGGTCCCAGAAAGTGCAATATCCTTGATGTTAAATCAGATATTGCAGAAGAAAATTCCAGGCCAAGTTCAAAGAGGTACACGATCCTGGTATGGTTTTCAAGCCATACCCAAACATAATAACACTCCGGAAATATTTTCAAAAAGTATCTTACACCGAAGAAATTACAGTCAAAAAGTGTGAATCACTGGGAATTCTTTTACTGAATTAAGAGTCTATGAATCACCATCGAAACAGGTTGGTTGAACATTAATCAGCACCATATTCCTAAGGCTTTTAACAAAATTTTTGCAGTCGGGACAGTGCAAATTGCGATTTTGGTGATAACTTTATAACCCCACTAGCACCTACACTTTATAATGTGACTGCGAAGAAATCTGAATTAAACTTAGCATCGCAAAATAACCTTCAGTCCATCTATAACTTCCAGATTTCGTATACAGAATAGTTGTGGAATTGTTTTTGCAATTACTTCATAAAATGCAATTGAAAATATTTAGAATCAACAGAAACAATCCTAGTGAAAAAAAAATTCTATAAGACTTGCTTTTGGTTTTGCGGTGCTTTTCATCTGGCAAAGTCCACATAACAAGGCAACTTCATTCTATGCTTTGCTAATGAGTTTGGGCACCAAATTGCAGTACAGTAATTTTAGGCCAAATTTAAGTGTGCACTTGAAAATGTTCATGCATACCACACTACACAAATGTTTAAACCAACCTGTAAGTAAGGAGCCACGAATCCGACCAGCCACGCAGCAAAAAAAAGAAATATGGTACCATAGAAGAATGCGGTTGGCCTCGTCAGTTCGGTCGTCAAAGAAGCGAGGAGGCTTTTATTTCCTTTGATTATTTCCTGCGACAAAACTTTGAAAAACGTTTATTAGTCAAAACTGCCGGAATTTCCGCTGACGCAAAACATTCGCAAATAACTGCATTGCGCAGTAAATTTACTTATTTCAAAACTAATAAAATTCGTCTTTCTGAAGTGCAATCGACAAAATTATTTAATGCAAACCTTACCCAAAAAATACGCACTGCGCATTCGTTCAAAGGCAATCTTTTCCTACAGTGTGGATTCCGAGAAATTGTAAATGATGAATAAATTGAACAAAGTGCATATAACATACCCGACTAAAAACATTCCCATGGCAACAACCGACACAATCGGCATGGCAACTGGTGCAAGATGGGACAGTGCTTGACTGATGGTGTAAAGCGTATGAGCAATGATGATGACGATATTGGCTCCAATATTCACTTTCAGTGAACCAAACCGATTGACCATAGCTACCTGTCAATGAACACTTTTACGATGCTGCTGCAATCACAATACCATGAAATACTTTCTTACACTTAAAGAACCGTGAAAGTATCTTCATTCGAGCGTGTGAGCAATAATTATGACAATATTGGCTCCAATGTTCACTTTCAACGAACCAAATTGACTGACCATAACCGCCTGTGAACGAACATTTTTAGAAGCTTTCACTGCCAAGATTTTTTGATGGAGTTCGCAGTTATTGAAATCAAACCTTCTTGAATCGTGATCAGTGAAGTGGTCCACAACAGTGGTCCGAACCTTTTTGGATGCATTGCTAAATTTGCTCATTTTGGAACTTTTCATTCCTCCCCTATGGAAGCTTTCATTCCTCCCCTGTTCGGCTTCGTAGGCTAGTATTAACTACAATTGGAACAATGGTCTTTGTTGCAGTCCCGTCGCCACGGGCTTCTGGGGGCATATCCCCTCAAACAAAGCCCCAAGATTCCCCCAAAATTGAATTATGAAGCAATATAAATCTGTGGAGTTTTTATCAAATTTCAGAATGTAAAGCACTCCTATCGAAAACTTTGTGGCAACGGTTCTGCTTTGTTGACGACAACAACTTGAAGAGTGGGACAAAAACTGTTTGTTTCCATTAACGGCACTAAAATTTGTCAGCAAAAACGTGCTTTGTTTTTTTTGGTTAATTTTGGTGACGGCGATTGGTGACAGGCCGAAGCCTGAATTGTGCGTCTTGCCGAGGCAATTGAGGTGAACGCTCTTGCCCAAGGAACGATACGGCAATTCACTCAGTTGCTGTGGATCGAACACCCAACCTTCCAATAGAGAGGCGGACCCTTTACCACTGAGCCATTGTCCCCAAAAACGCCCGATAGTCCACTAAATAACTTACAAATATAAAGATATAACTAATCATAAGAGCCAATGTCAACTTAAAAAAGAAATACAACACTTACAATGAATACGCATGTTTACTGCAAAGTGGAAATTCCTCCCCGAACTCATGAAATTCCTCCCTACGAAGGACGTCCTGCCCGGTTGGGAACGAATGGCCTACAAACTATGTCAGTCAGGGGTTCCTTGGTACCCTCGTGTTCCGCAAAACTGTTGGTGAGGTTCAGCGAGTTTTAAGGGTTCATCGTTTTTTAAGGGAAATGATTTCTTGCTTCAGTATGTTGATGCGCCATTATGAAATCATCGTGCTGCATTCAGACTCAAAGTAGGCCAGTTAGTTGTGTAGGAGTTGAGTGCAGATAACGGAAAAAGAAATATTGATAGTTACTGCGTCACTTGTTGTTCATTGTTGTGCAATAAAGAGGAACGCTATTGGTGCATCATAGTTATACGACGTTGCCGATGCATGGTTAACAGCAATGTAGACTGAGTCACAGACTGCAGCAGTGGTTTCCAACCGTGGTTTCGCAGCACCCGAGTGTGCCACTTACTCAAGATACTCAGGGGTGCCGCGAGCGAATACGTTTTTCAATATGTCGTTAAAAATACTTTTTCAAAATGTCATCAAATCTTAAGCAACTTGCTATGGGTTCGCCACTGGTTGCCACTAATTTAATTTCTCTGTTGTAGGGTGCCGCAAGCCTAAAAGGGTTGGGAAACACTGGACTACAGACAAGAGCTGCTGCGCAGCCTTTGTGGGAATAAAATAAAAATGGTGTGAAACCCAACCTTTACCATTTAGTTAAGCTAGATCGGGGGTCTCCAAACTTTTTTGTCCTAGGGCCACATAAGCTAATAAAAAATATGTCGAGGGCCGGACTTTTTACGTAGGCCTAATGTGATTGTTTCGAGATATGTTATATTCTAACAAATCGAAAAATTTTTCGTAAAAACATTTGCAGTTTTTTTCAACATTATTTTTTTAATCATTGACAAAATGGCTTCGCGGACCGGATGAAATGTCTTAGCGGGCCGCATTTGGCCCGCGGGCCGTAGTTTGGAGACCCCTGAGCTAGATGAAGCAAAACAGCATATTTACTTATGTGAAGCGAAATAATAATAACAGCGAAGGTGTGGACGGCAACGAGCAATGTACTGTAATTCAAATGGAAATGAGGCACCTCCTCCGGAGTGGACCAAATGTAATTCAACTGCCAAAGTTAGCAAATGGGCCGATACATATCTGAGACATGTTCTTTTGCTAGGTGACCAAATTTTTAATTTAGCAGGTACATTCAAGAAGTGCACGAAAAGTAATTCGTGTTTTTTTAATTTTTTTTTAATGGGGGTTCCATGACAAACGCGAAAGTATATCAGGGGTTCCACGTTGACAAATGTGGAAGAGCACTGATCTACATGATCACAATTATGTAAGGTGAAATATTTAAATAGAATTACGCTTTCATTAATATTTCGAAATATTGTAGCGAACCAAGGTGGATATGAAAAGCTTTCAACACGAAGTTCAGCTAGAATTTCAACAATTTGTCATAGTTCACATGCAATTTTTTACCCCGGTAAAGCTAGCAACAAGTCCAGCAGAAAATATCCCGATTGTCACTGTGGGAGATATTCCAGGCTTTATCCCGGCTTGTTGCAGGAGAATTGAACTATAAAAAAGGATGTGGTTCATTCCACCCAGAACGAGGTTGGAATATAAGGCACATACTGCGATAAGGTGATTTCTGCGGAAAACAGTCAAACTGTTGCTGAGCTTATATCACACGAACTCTTTCGTGGAATCAATTTTTCATATCATCCGTGAGGAAAAGCTGGTGTTGGTTTGCTTGAAAGTTCTGTCAAATCTCACTCGCTAAATTCTTTTATAACGCGTCTATGAGTTGAAAATCTACGACGGTAATTTATTTCATGTACTAGAATTACGGCCGGCGATAACTCATTGGGGTATTTACAATGACTGGAGAAACCTTTCAAGTGGGATATATAACAATAACACATGCACGGTTTAGTTAATACGAATTAACCTGAGATTTCTAAGTGCAGTTTCATAGGAAAAGATTTGCATTAAAATTTAAAATATCAAAAGCCACTTTCTTTGGCATTAATTGAAGTGCACCGTTTCGTTTGCGGAATAACGCTTAAAATAGAGAAATGCGCTATATTCTTATATTTCCAGGAATAAGAAAGTTCTGTGTTGATTACTGTCTACCTAATGTCAATTTAAAAGTTGCGAATTTTGTTTTATTTACAATTTACTTGCATATGCCACCAATAAACAGGATATTGAGAAATTTCGAGTCGATTTTATCATTTCGTTCGTTCGACTCGAACGTAACTGAAGTAATAATACAACAAATTATATAAAACAACTGCAGTAACAGTAAATTTTACCACTGCCATTACTTCCAGCAACTCATTTGCAATGCTACAGACTTCCAAAGCGTTAAAATAGTTCTACAAACCTATATTGTTTAGTTAGAATCATGTCTTGTGTTGTCATAACTGGCTTGTCCTTTATCTCATTTTTCATCAGGTCTAGTTCTTCCTCGTGAGCAAGCTAAAGTAAGTAAGCATAAAATATGTACGAAAATATCTTACTCTATTTGTACTTACATCGCCACAAACGACACACCACGGACAAAATTTAGACACAAGATGGATATGAATACAGATAATACAAAGAGTGTGAATACAACATCAAAAGATCGGCAAGTTTGTTGTCAAATCCTGGCATTGATCAATAAATAGTTACTTTTAATTTACGGTGGAAAATTACATGAAATCTAAAGATTTTTGCAGACGTGAAGTTTTCTTGCTAGGAATACTTAAAAAATAATTTACAGTTAAACATTTGAAGAAACTCATCTTCTCAAATTCCATGGTGAAACCGGAATCATTAACTTTTACTTCACTACTGCAAAACTGCACAACTTTTGAAATCATTTCAGCAGCGAACTTTGAATCAATTTTTAAGATTAACGTAAAGCAATTTAACGTAATTTCACTTAACGTAAGTCATCATGATCGATACATTTTCCTTTAAAAGTTCAAAGTGGAAAACAAATAACCGTTACGAATTGCAGGGTTTTGAATTAACCAAGTTGCGCTATGACATTTCTACAAACCGGTTATGATTGGTGAATTATGCGAGGTTTTCGTAAAATATAATTGACATCCTGTGTGAAAACAAGTTTGCCTTGTTTGGCTTCCTTAGCTTTTCCAGAACAATTTCTGCTTCGTTTTGGTTGCCTTGTGTCAGTAAATAGAAAGGAGTGTTTGGGATCCAAAAGCTTGCAATGATGTAGAAAAGTGATGGCACGGCACAAATGCAGAAAAGCACTGGTAGTCTTTCAACAGTTCCGAAAACCTTAAAAAATTTTCAAAAGATTTATTGAAGATTACTTTCAAACCTATAGATAAAACCATTATAACAACAACCAAATCTTGTTTTATTTGGACTGATTTGACCATGTCCGACAAAGCTTGAAAAACGTCAGCTTCTGGCATTTTCAACGCTACTGCAGAACATGTTACTCAGTGCAAACATCCTGGAGTTATCCATGAGCTTTCTGTCCCGGTTGAACAAATTGCATTTGGAAACTTGATCTTGCTACATTAACCAAAGGAAATCGGTTTCAATCAGTTTGCTAAAATAATTTTGTTTGTCTCAACTCTTTATCAATTATTTCCTGTGTAATCTCATAACAAATTTTTAGCAATCACCTTCGGATGAGCAAGGGCCGTTCCCAAAAATAAGCCAAGAGGAAAGCCGCTGGTTGATATGCTTTGCCAGGTTTGCTGCTTTTCGCGAGTGCTAATTTCTGCCACCACAAGAGGAATTAAACCTGGAAAGCAGAAGCAGGCTTTCACGCAGCGTATACGATATATAACGCCCTACAAAATCACTGACCTGCACTGCAAAAACGAAAACCTGGTTTTAGGATTTTTTCGTTCTAAGTAAAGTATTGAAACGTCTTGAGCACAGTTTGCAAAGCTGCACATTCGGTTTCAGTGTACTGCATTCGTGTCTATCTTGGAAGGTACTAGATAAAACGCAAAGACTCTCTTTGCATAATCTGATGATGTCATTACTTTTTTCAAGTTGAGTAACGTAGCGTTTTCCTTTAAACTTGCAGTTAAGTTGGTCTGGCTGCTTCAAGGTTTGGTGCAAAACCTTTCCAGTGAAAACGAAACAATTTTGCGGGACAGAGCTAAAACTTCTAAAAATTTCACTTGATGCCATTTTAGCCATTTTATTTAACGAAAAAACAATTTGAGGTAGGAAAAATTGTTGAAGGGGTCCATCTGGCATGTCATCAGTGGTCCTACTCTGTGCAAATATTATCCTCGCAGAAAATGTGTTGCAGTGGAATGCCTGGAATTTCACAACTGCGTTATTTAAGCAAGTTTAAACAGCATCTGCAGCAGACAAAATATTACTTCATTTTGTCAAGTTTTGCTGATTATTTATTATCGCAATAATAAAAGGATAAAATAATGTACATCCCGTTTGTAGTTTGCTAAACTGACCCAAAACTTCTTGCTTTGTGTTCGATTTATTTTTTGTCTGATCCGTAAGCCAGCTGTAACATGTTGCTGCAAACGTCTTTTAAGCTAATAATATGACTTGTAATATATCTTACATTTAAATTACTTACCATACCACATTCCCATTGGAATTCCATTCAAAAGCCTTCCAGCCATGATCACTTCCGGTGACCACGTTAGCATTCCTACTAAAGCCAAAATGACAGCTGCCAGGATATTTAGAAAATGACAACCTTGCAAAAGACGTTTCCGTGAAAAGGAATCCAATAAAAACTTCCTTGATGAGGCACCTGCCATGGCACCAACAAGTACAAACGTTGAAGTCAGCGTTACGTACAATGTCCATGTATCTTCTGATAAAGACATGCCATATCTATTCTGAAATTTAAAAAACAATTAAAAGCTATAGCGTTTCAGAAGGCTTTCGAAGAATCATCCGGTTGGGCGAAGAATCATCCGGTTGGGCGATGATTGAATCTTGCGGATATCTGTATTCAAGTGAACGCAATTATCTAAGAACAACGTATTTTGCAGTTGTCTGAGAAAGTCGTAATTTATTGAACGAAATTATCTGAGAACGACGTATTTATAGCACCTTGTGTTATTGTTTATTAAATTTAAGTTATATCTGAATTTTGACGTTCCAGTAATGCAATTATTTGAGAAGGACATAATTCCATGTTTTAACTGTCGCAGTTGGTGTTACGATGTATTAGCTTTAGACTTGAAGTTGTTTGCTTTCTCTGCCCTTGTTTTAGCCATTCAGCTGTCACCTGATACAATTGCTTGCGGATTTAAGGACTGACGATGCGTAGTGTTACGTGAAATCGATATCCTATTAAAATTTGCAGATAGATTTCTTGCTTGTTTCACATGTGGAGTGTAGTTGCTTGGAATAAAAAATAATAATAATTTTGAGATAAATCCTTCCGACTAGAAGCTAAAGAATTTGTATTTAGAAGCTACAGTTCTAAAAAGAAAGCGGCAAGCTTTATTGCGCCTTTTATAGTAGGAAAACATCAGGTCTGACAGAGCAATATGCAGAGCCTTTCAGAGCAGGAAATTAATTGTTCCTCAGTAAGTAGCACACAAGCCAACATAGTCGGCTGCATGAAATCAGCAGGCAGGGCCTCAGGGCTATATTCGCTTTCTTGACATTAAAGGTCGTGACCTTATTTCTAATACAATGTTGAAAACACTTACTTTTAAACGTTTAGCAATAACAAAATCAAAGGAAGTTTTTCTCTTCCTTTAGTTTTTTATAACACCACAATTGGTGTCAAAATAGTTGTCACTCCAGAGGTTATCTGACAATTTTCACTCGTGAAATGTAGTTTTTACTCTGAAACATGTGCAACTTGTCTATTAAAAATGTTTAACCTCAACAATCTGCTAACGATCTTCAATAAAAACGATAATTATTTTAAAGTTTCAAGACAGACGTAGAGATTATACATTTTCCTATGTTACGTCGTAGAAAAATGCCGAGATGCATTGAATGCTGTTATGAATTATAAATGCTACCATCAAAAAGCAATACATTTTCTGGTGTGAAAGTTCACTGTTCATTACCTTGTCACACAAGCTGGCATGCTTTACGGAACGAAAGCACTTACAGGGATTGACACGGTGGCTAACTCTTTCAAGCTATAGAAATATTTTGTTGATTTTCAAGTTAATCTGTCATACATACACATTATTT
>JGI24021J15306_10000816_pt1 | contig 27160 bp, 10 predicted proteins | sample Ectturendosymbi1_FD_15306 | JGI IMG/M metagenome (IMG submission 15306) | reverse complement strand
ATAATTTTCAGAGCAACGATATTTTTCGTTCGTGACGTAGATTAGTTATGCTCACCGCTGTGATTTCCAGGCCCGTAGCTACGTGGCGGCATTCGGGAGCAGTTCTCCCCAAATATTTTTTTTGACCCCCAAATTGTGTTGTGCTCAGAAAAATTCGTTTTAAAAAATTATAAAAACAAAGCTCTTGGCCCCCTAAAAATGTATATTGCCTCCCCAAGCCTTAAAACCTGGCTACGTGATTGGTGACTTCTGTGAGTGAGATTATTGTGATTTTTCTTCAGCTTATCCTAGAACTGCAAACGCACCTGCGTCTTTTGTTCTCTCTCGGATGAGTCTAAACCAGTGGTTTTCAATCTTTTCGCTGAGTGGAGCCAAATCCAGACCTATACAATTTTGTGAGTCGCACTAAAACGATTTCAACGCAAGTCAATTGACACGTTTTGTTTTATGGCAGACCGAAGTCTGTTACAGAAAATATTAGAGGTTTGATTGAAAAACTGCTGAGAGCCGCACAATGGGTGCTTGGGAGTCGCATGCGGCTCTCAAAGACACGGTTGAGAACCACTGGTCTAAACGTTTTTTGAGAAGGTGACAGCGGTGAGGAATTAGCACGTGGTAGAGTTACGTCGAAAAGATCAATCACTTGCTGGATTCTTGACTTGTTTTGAAAAACGATTTCGCTAGATTCAGCACCAGGCAAGGATTATGATTTCCTTTGAAGTGCTAAAATGACAGATGCTTTTATTTCGACAATCAGTATGCATGGACATTGTTACTGAAGAAAACTAGGCACAATTTGCAAACGAGTCGACGGAATTTTCAATAAACAATAATTAATCGTGAATTGTTTAGTTATGTTTACCTTGCTACGCCACCAATGACCAGCAGTTCCGCATATCTTGACTCACTCAGTAAATTTGGCTTTCGCGCCTAAATCTGGCTTCAAAAATAGATTTCCGGCAGGGTTCGGGCTTCAAAATGAGGCTCATTTACATCTCTGAGTGAGCCGTTTCCTGCAGTCTCATGCTTATATTTCTTGCAAACGCTTTGTTTCCTAATGTCAAAACCAAAACCTTTGCGTTGCAATGAACAATGTCGAATGCCATTGAAAAACTCCGATCACTCAAATTTCGCACTCGCTTTGAGTCGTGGTGGCAGCAGTTTTAGGAGGTATCGCTAGGAGGTATCCAAACATCTCACGTTTATCAGCAACCTCAGATTGTTCTGATGGCTCCACGCCAAGACGGGACCAAGCAAGGTTGGAGATGTAATCACGATACTTGGTCTTGTTTCGACCTCTGGACCCCTTTCCCATGGGTGTATCCAGCCGAACCAGCCTTGTCAGTCTTTCCTGAGGCATTCTGGTCACGTGGCCGAGCCATCGTAGCTGGAATCTCGCCATTCGAAGTTTCCGACATTCAGAGATTTACGAATTTCACTGCTGGTTACTTTGTTAGGAAATGTCACGCCACTTCTAATTTGTCGCAAAGCATTTAGATACCACTTACGGTAACCTTTTAACTTCTTAACCTTAGTCCATTCCGTGGTTTTTGATAAAAGCAAATGAAGGTGATGTTCCGTATTTTAAATATAATTTTTTCAATGGCGGAGCTTTCTGTTTCAAGGGCAATGTAGGATAAGAAAGAACGGAAGAACCAATGATTTAAATGAAAATCACATCTGACATTTCGATTAACAACTGCTTTCATCATCAGCAAAGAGTTTGCCGATAGTGTACTTATCAAAACTGAACTTTTTCACGATAAAAACGTTTGTTTGGCGACAAATTTTGCAAAACGGATCTTACAGTTACAGACATTTGGTGAAGAGCACTTAAAAGATTTGCAGTACTGGATTTAACGTATTGATTCTGGTATGAAAACAAATACTGCTACAGATTACAACTGTCAGTTGACACCTAAAAATGGTGAGTAATGCCTGTAATTCAACCATATATCGCGATTTCTAGTAAATTAAAACTAACACATTACATTTTTGGGAAAATTTCCTAAAAGGAATTTTTCTTTAGAGTTAATAATTTTTTACTTTAAGGAACACTCGATACATTTGTTACTGTATTACCTTGGGTTAAATCCGTTGCAGTGGAATGGTTGCTCTGTCCGCTTTCTAAATGCTGTCGAGTTCGCAGTGTCAAAAACGGTTCTTCCATAACCTGTCACAGAGCCCGTGTTTGATTGCTCGAGCATATCCTTCAATGGGTCTTTCCGAACCTTGCTAATATCTTCACCGATGGCTGCGCCGGGACAGACTTGACTGGGAACCTGATTCGCTGTCCAGCAATTGTTAGTACGATCTTCATTGCTGTAGTATTCATTCCGTGGATCTTCAGAACTCTGCGCTGCTGCAGAAGAGGATTCTTCATCATGCAATAGCATCATTGCACGCGGGTACCAGCTCAGAGCTGTTCCCAACAGGCCGCTTTTCTCATTGGCAACGGCCGCCAAATATATCTTCTTTAGAGTTTCCAGAGTTGCCGTTACTTCAGATGCTTTATCTTTCCATGACGGGTCTTCGAACGATTGGGCTTCGAACCAGTTGTCTGTTTTGCTGCCAATGTGTGAAGAAGCAAGATGCCTTTTCATATCGCTTTGCTTCTTCAGAACAGACTCGCAGTTAACCTCAGCAATATCGCGTTTGAATGCTTCTGCATTACGATTACCTTCCGATTGGAAAGCTTTCTCTCTAGCGCATTTTGCAGATTCGAAGCAGCTTGCCAACGCTTCTTCATCTCGTTGCAGTTTCCCCTCCGACTTCTGTTTCCTAGAGCGTTCAACTTCTAATAATTGCTGGTCGGCTGTTTGCGGATCCTTGTTACAGTCATCGAAATTCATGAATGTCCCACATGCAGACGCAGTAAAAGGGGAAACACTTGCAAACTTTCGATGCTGCTCAATTGGATTTTGCAACAGCCAACTACTCGCCTGAGCAAGCACGTTTTCGGAAATATGTGGCTTCGAAGTTGTTGCATTTTGATCAAAAATCTTTGTCTCAGACGTTCGCCATGGTGTCTGTGGTTTGAACAATTCCCAGCTTGTAAAGCCTTTGAACAAATCCGCCGCCGATTTGTTGTCCACAGCGAAAGAGGCACCGCTTTTCAAATCAAATTTCGGAACTGGCTGCCTGCCTGCTTCTTGGGAACCTTCAGTTCCTGCGGTTGCTTTCTTGTCAGAATTTTCATGGCATTGCAGTCCGACATTTGCAATTCCCACAGGCAGAGAAGAATCTACCATCGACTCTGAGCTACGTTTGTCAACATTCGTCCCATTGCAGGTTGCGGGACGAAGGTGGAATTGTCCTGTGCGTTTTCGTTCGTGCAGGGCAGAGTACATGCTCTTGACGTACTTGTCGATCGCATTTACCGCCTCCGCTGAATGAGTGCCTTGACAAGACATAGAATCCGCGATGTGAGCCGGAACAGAAAGATGAAAGGCGTTTGCTTCGTTTTTTCCCGACGCAAGCTTTGATTTTTCAACACAAAGATTAGTAGCAGAAGTCAAATTGCTGTCAACTGGAGATATTGGCGAAGTAACTAATCTGCCCCTTGAAGCAACGCTGACGTCATTTGCGAGGTCCTGCTGCCGCTCGTTGGACTTCACAGCATCTTTCGATAACTCTTCATTCTTCTTCTTGAAAGTGTCCTTTAACGTCTGAAGGTTGGAATCTACCGCGTCATTTTTTTTTATACTCAACGGTATTGGCTTGGCGCCTGCAGAATCCATACTGTTTGTTCGTCAACCCCTGGTGGCCGTCTGGCACCTATAGGGGGCTAAGCGCTTCTTAACAAAGGCTTCTCTGCGGGGAATAGTTGAGCAGCTTTGATCAATTTCCTGAAGCAAACTGGATCAACAACGCTTAGATTAGCTACAACTAATGAAAAGCAAATAATAGTTTTAAGGTCGTTTACGTTCTCCGCGAACCTCGATCGCGACGAAGAACCCAGCCACCTGAATCACTGTTGACTGAGTGCCGGTATGATTTAGTCCTCTGGTTGCAAATTTGCTGTAACAAGCTTCAACTATGCTAACGAACGCAGTGTGGTGGCAATTGGTCTGTCAAGCCAATCATACTAATTGCGGAGCTCGTCTGTGACCGAATTACCGGCAGGCCGGTAATGCTTTGTTTCTTGATCGGGCACTGCTGGTTTCTGTTACTGTTGCAGCCTCCCGTAACGATAAGCCCAAGGCGTGATAAATTAACATGAATTTTTAATTTGGCCACTTTTGCAACATTTCCCACTTGCATCTAGGCGACGAGGGCCTTTAGATTACGATCTGTTTACAACCGCACTGCGTGTTTGCTTCTGAGTTTTAGACACTGACGCGTTTTCGCTTCACCCCTTGCAAAATTTGCTGCGGTGTTGTTTCGACCGTTTTTGTATGTCCTGCTCACCTGGGGTTTGTGAAATTTAATTCATCTAATCCGAGCATCATTTTATGAACTTGCAGATACCGCATTAAAATTTGAAGAAGTTTGCAGAGCAAAACCACCGTGGCAAAAAAACTTTCCCTTAATGTCAACTGAAACTAAGTACGTAGCGGGCACCCTTTCGCTCGCCGGAAAGTCTGACGTTTCTTTACAACTAATTTTTAGGAAGTTATTTGGGCAAAATATCTTAACACGTCAAATGTTTTCGTCCTACAATGCACTGTCCATCCAGCAACAGAGGCAAGTATGTCCTTACTGTTTTATGGTAACAACTGCTGCTTAACATCAACTGCTACATTTTTTCTGAACATCGGTGGAAGCAGCCACCTGATGAACGCAGACAGAAGACAAGTCTTGCCATAATCGCCGTGGAATTAATCACTAAATTAAACGCGTAATTCGAAAAAAATGATCGATTTTCCTACGTGAAAGATGTTCAAGGACGTTGGTTTATCTGACTTGAACCGAAGCGACTGCTATTCTTCAAAGGCTGGTTACTGCTTTCAATTTTGTTGATGGCAATTCAGCGAGCTGCACTACAGAACGCAACGAAACGGAAAACTTTGCGGTGCTCCAATCCCTTTTAAATCGAATTAACGAGGACAAGAAACCGTTTGTCGAGGCCATGCTTTTGCACAAATTAATATTTTAATTGCGTTTTATCTTTCACAATTCCTGAAGAAAGAGATCTGTCTGGTTTTCAACCATCTGCCACGCAGCTTGCAACTAAAGATTTAAAATACAGCATACATTGCGCTGCTGTGTCATCTATTATGCCTTGTTGCAAATTCAGCAAGGTTGCGAGCTTCATTGTGTGACTTTGTTTACACATTTTCCAAAGCAGTTGGACAGTTTTCTTCAGGATGTTTCACTTCTTTACTGCTGCCTCTATAGCAGAAAAGCGAATAGCAAAAACTATAATTTAAATCAAGTTGTTTTATTTTGTAATTGGCTGGACTCTTACTTTTTAAAATCTCCTTGTAATGTTCTTCTTAACTGAAAACTGTGTTTCCTGTAAACAATCTTTCACCATATTTTCAATATAATCAAAGTAACAACTCTCGTTAACAGCTTTCGTCAAAACCAGAACAGTACCAGTCATCCAATTTGTTTTGGAAAAATAGTACATAAAAAGTCAGAAGGTAAACTGTATTTTAATGGCATCCATCTTTCGAACTGTTTTCTTTCACTTCAGTTTTCGATGCTGCGATTTGTGACATATTAAAACAGCGTTGTTATAATTTCAGTCGTTTTTACTGAAATTGCTACGTTTTTGCGAAGTTTCAAAATACAAAATATGGACAAAGTCTTTTCAAAGTTTACGTGAGCAGCTGTTGTAGTTATTTAATAGTTTGTGGCAAGTGGAAATAAATATATTTATCCTTATAACCAGCACCTCCGAGATAAATGTTGACAAGTTTGTAACTTGAGATGAAAGGCTGGTCAAACGTTGTAGGAAAACGTGATTTCTTCTTTTTGTGCAAACTAGCGAAGATGACGGGCTATAACTTTTTACTGCTATCCACAAGACAGCTTCCTCAAAAGCAAAGGCTGCTATCTACTTAACAAAGCCGTATTTGTTTAACGCATAGAGTCAAAACTCAAAATTATTTTACAGATGTGCTCAAAACGATGTGACTAAATTTTGCTTGTCAGTTATTAATGGACTAAAAATTCCAAAAGTGGTTGAATCATTTTTGCATTTGTTAGTATGTAGGGACTATGACTTCGATAACAAAAAAGGTAGTAGGTCTGCATAACCATTATTTTAAATCTGATTCCGTCGTGCCTGTAAAAAGAGTGCAAGTATTTTCGAAATTGCTGAAATCACTGGGTTAAATAAAAAGTATCCAAATTAACTTGTCCGACACATAACAATATCACACATATTGCTAAGCTTCACGATTCCTATAGACAGCGGACTCCAAACAACGGCTCGCCGGCCAAATACGGCCCGCGAAGCCATTTCATCCGGCCTGTAGGGTCACTAATCAATAATGAAATATTAACAAAATTACGAAAAATTTGTTGATTTGGTAGATTGTAACATATCCCAAAACAATGACATTACGCACGACAGGCCAAGTGAATGTCAGCTGGCTATGAATTACTGCGCTGCAGGCCGGCCTGCAAGCTTAGCTTATGTATTGCCGCCATCTGAGGTTTTTGTTGATACTGTATCAGGTACATCCCACCTGCAACCAGATTTTCCCACAATGCTAAATCAAAGAAGCAATATCACGATCATTTTTTTAAAATATAGTTTTATTATTAAACAATATTCATGTCTTGAATTTCTTTTAATTTGGACGGGGAGTTAATGTTCCACCTCAAAGTGTTTTGTAACTTCTTATGTGTTTCTCGGAAAAATGTTTCGAATCCCTGCTTTAGAGAAATGATTGTACATACCGTTTATAGAGATGAGCAAACATTTGTAACGTCTATTGAAGTAAAGCTCCCACCTCCTAATGGATAAGAGTTCGGCTGTCGGAGTTTTTCTGAGAATGTATTCTAACTCAACTTTGTAGGTACAGGCACACCTATGAGTGAAATATATGAATTGATAAAAATGTATTACATTGAAAAAATCTGGGGTTACTTGGAAAAAATTTGCAAACTTTGTTCATATCTTTGAAAAACACCTAAACCAAAATATTCACTGATTAATTCTTATAACGGAAATGCCGTCAGGTCATGAAAAAACACTGAAGGATGAGTTTGATGCAAGATTTTTATTCATTTCACCTCTCCGGTGTTAAAGCAACACATTTGCCTTGATACATATTTGGTTGAAATATGACTTGTGGTAATCGTACCTGGAAATCTATGTGTATGGAACTTAGCAGAATTGTATTTACTGAACATCAAATTATTATACAATTTTTATAAACGTTTTCTTCAGCATCATGAATAGAAATCCGCTGAGATGATGTTTGGTTTAGTTTATAAGAAGTAGCCCATCTTAATATATTTCGAGTCCACGCAATGCGTAATGACATATTCCAAATGTTTTCAACGGCCGTATGGTGCTAATTCCCATTAGGAAAATTAATCGAGATTAATGGAAGGCTTTTTAAAAGCTTGCGCAATTACTGCAACAACAGATTTATCGCTCAGATGGAGTTGTTCACAAGCGCGCTCATGCGTGACGAGCACTCACCGCCATCAGCAGAGTTAATATCGTTTGTAGGTATTGACGCCGTTCACACATGCATCAGCATTTGTGGCTAATGAGGTTTTGTGCCTTATCACACTAGCAGTCTCTCTCTTAAAAACAATTGTTCGAAAACTTGGCTTGTTTGCTTGTGCATTATTTTTGAAAAAATGCATAGTTTGTGTCTCAAAAGGTTCAATAACATAATGTGATCTTGAAAGGCAGCTTTCAGAATATCCAAAGCTAGTTACGTATTTATAGATGCAATCAAACTGAATGTTAACAACTTGGGGTTATAATGAAGGTTTAAAACATCTGTTTATGGAGCAAATTTCATTTAACTCAAAAGTCTGCTTTTTATCAAAGTCAAAATTTCAGATTTTCTTGATACAAAATATATATAATTTTTTTTGATTTTTTCGTACATCATCCATTTTCGACTGCAGTGTAATTGTTGCCAAATGAAAATGCACAACAAATTTGTATATGCAAAGGCCGGGCATGTTTATAAACAACGCTCAACGCGCACCAAGTGCCACGAAAGTTACGACACACTTATACTCTAGCACAAACAAACAAACACACACACACACACACTACAGTATATCAGAGCGAAAATTCTAGGCAAAGACTAATTTAAAGTGATGCAAATGTTTTATATCCCAGTATGCCTCGGTCTCCCTCACTTCGCCTGAAGCCACGGCGACCGAATTATACAGAAGACTGAATCCCACATCTGAATTAATATTTAAACACCAGGCACAAAGCCAGAATGTCAAAAGAAAAAGTTCATATGGTCTGGGTCTGACATGGTCCACAGTCTGACTGTAAACCTACGCGCGCCGAATCGGAATTATAATACGATGCGGTCCAATCTTCATGTGTAAACATACTTGTAGTGGCAAGGTACTGACAAGCAAAAGTTATAAAACTAACACATGCATTCTTTTCCCTTTTTGTTGTAATGATAGACATTCCTTATAATGAAAATCACGGCCAAAGAAAAAGATACAAATGACATATTGCAAACGTTTCGGTAACTTTGCAATGCACTGATGATGATAACAGGAGTTATCAAAACGTTTGCAATATGTCATTTATATCGTTTTCTTTGGCCGTGATTTTCATTATAAGGCTTTTCAATACTTCCGCTTTTCGTGTACCAAAGTTGATAGACATTCAGTCTAAAATTTAGCTACCTATGATAGATCACAGGTAGTTTCAATTATTTTCCGAAGTTCTGCAATCTTTAAAAAAGCAGAGAGAAGGCACAATTAAACTTTCTTGCAAAAGTTATGGTTTCACGATTCAATCGACAAACGAAAGACGATCCTGTTCTCCTCGCACCAGGTTGAAACGACGTATTCGATGCGCAAGTCGGTAAATCTCGAGGGTTTACATGTTGTTGAACAACGTGGTATTCTCTAAAAATGACAATTTTCTCTTCTATATCCTATATACCGTCAAGCATTTTTTCTGTCGAGTGTGCGCTTGAACGTTTTTCACTGTGAGCGCACTGCATCAGCATTCCACTGCCGTCTTAGGCTCACATATATAACGAAATGCGGTATCACTTCGCCAAACGTGGGACATGTTGTTTGTATTTTTAGAGCTGACCAGGCCATTTCTTTCTCCATCTAGCTGCAGCACTGTGGCACAGGCTTTTTTAAAAGACTGCAACTTTTTGTCTCAGAGACAATCACTCCCTCAAAAATCCACCTTTTCGCTCAGAAACGCCCGTTCCACAGATTCACGCTTCTGTAAGCTNGGGGCGTCGGCAGTTTAGATTTTTCCTTACTTTTCTGAGAAACACAGACCGAAGTGCTCGTTTCATTGCAAAGTATTACTTACAAGTGAACATGCATTTACGTGGAAAAAAGGCACAGTAATGCAAAGGTTACTTGATGCCATAAGGTTTACTTTAGGCAATTTTTTAACGATTACTATAGGCCAGGATATCTAGATGTCTGCATATGCTTGTACTACGCTTATGCACGCTTTGCCGAAGGATGCCGCTGTAGGTGGGGTGTCCATTATTCTTTGCTCATCAAGAGTTCTTTCAAGCGTTAATAGCTATTTTTGTGAAAGCACTGCCTTTATAAATACATGTGACAAGTTCTCTGCAAATTGGATTTAGTTATAGGAATGGCTATTATTTGAGAGTCAAGCATACGTTTTCAGTCAAGCACCATAGACGTATGGTTTGCCTGTTTCTTAGATTGTACAAAAAAGGTTATGAGTTGTTCTTTTTGGAAAATTGGTGAATGCTTTTTAGTAGGCAGGTCAGAAGCGTTAGTAAATTTACATTAATTTTTATCACGCATAAAAATTTAAATAGGATCATTTGAAACGTTTGCCTCAAAGTGCAAAATATTAAATCACTTAAGTTCGAAAACGCCCAATTTGCTCTTTGCAAAACAAGCATCGATTGTTCGAGATAGGCTTGTAAGCAAAGGCAAACCTCATTATTTTTTGTTTTAAATAGGCTATCTCCGTTGAGGTCAGAATACACGGTCATTAGCGGTCTTGCAGGCTGTAACCAATCTCTTTTGAAACAGCTTTTTACCATTCTCAAGGTTTTTCGAATTTAATTTCCTTCTACTCCACTCACCTTTTTTCCAGAACCAAGTTCAGATTTAACGAGTCTTTCTTTTCGTTGCACTGGTTTCAAATTTTTTCAAGTGTGAGTAGCAAGTGCAAATCCCATGTAGCATACTTGCGCATCGCATATCAGTTGTCACATACAGCTCTGCTCAAACTTTTATCATCGATTCAAAACGTTTTGCACAGTCATGTATTCCAGATGTGTCAGTGGATGTTAGAGACTAAAAGTAGAACTTTGATGCAAGAATAAGTACATTGTTCTCGTCATACGCTTTTCATTTGTAAGCGGTTTACATTCAGATAACTGTAACTCGCATGATGTTGGTTATTCATCATTGATATGAATCAGCGTTTCCTTTGACTTCTTTTTTAACTGTTGAACTTCATTCAACCCTTCTTTACTTACATGGCATTCAGTTAAAACATTTGTTCGTTTTGTGCGAGGTGTACAAAATAACATGTAGGATGGTAAACTGTGTTTGCTATAAGTTGCTGTACTTGCGATAAAACAAATTTGATGCCAACTTTTCCACAAAGAACTATTGCCAAAAGAACATTAAAAAAAAGTGACATCAACTTTCCTTGAACGAGGACTGAGCATGGGCGTCGGAAGGGGGAAAAGGGGGGGATTGGCCCCCCTGGATTTTGGAAATTTCAGCAAAAAATGTTGTTTTCTTAGTTTCGAGTGGGAAAAAACAAATTTCACCACTTTTGGCCCCCCTACAAAAATTTTGGAAAAATCCCTCAGTGCCCCCTCTGGAAAAAATCCTTCCGACGCCCATGGAACTGGGTGTGACTGTAAACTGCAACAGGTGATGGGACTGAAATTCGCTCTTTCTGTAGTTATTGCTAAATTTCAATACCTGTTAGCTATTATAATAGCTATTACAGTTTCAGCTCCCCTTTGGCCCAGAGCGGTGACGTCTGACAGGGCCCAAGCTATAGACCGATTAGTTTATTTTAGGGACAAACTGAGCTCTTCAGCCACGTAAGGCAATCAGTGTAAGTACGAGGAACCAGTATAGGCTTCTGGGAAGTATTTCTCGCACTCTGTCAGCTATCGCGCAGTTAAATCTTGACCCGATGTGCTGGTCACGCCTTGCTTTGGACTTCCGTACCGAATGCAGAGTGTGATCTTTACTGATGACTGGCAACTCAGTCATCTTATCCCTTGCCCAGGCAACTTTGGAATTTCTCAAAGCGATCATCCTCTCTCGTAGGGATTCTCCGCAAACAGTGCCAACTTTAACCATTTTAATACAACAATAAAGTCCAGTAGCTAGTATTGTACTTGAAATGAAAATTACTTTACCGGCTTGAAGTTTGCTCTTTTATGAACATTAGTTTCATGTGAAGAATCAAATTTGAAAAATTCAGAACTTGGCAATGGGCTAAAGTAATGTAGTAATACACCTGTTTCTCCGTCAGATTTCAGCGTTGCATTTCATGCATCAATAGTTTTCTGAAATGTTCACAATCTCAGCATCTGGTCTCATCGGATCTCAGCACCAGCAGACATTCTCTCTTGGATATCATGTCATCAAAAGATACAGGAAAGTCTGCAGTTTTCCGCGAGCTACGCAGAATTTACCTGCACATTCTGTAATTAAGCGCAGAAAACTTACCGAATGCTGCATTGCATCCTGAAACAAAGTACTAACATGGAACTCTTTGTTTTGACCATAACCCATAACATTTGTGTGAAACTTGAATTGACTTGGCTTATTTTAACATGTATAAAAACTATCTAGATATTTGTACGAAAAACAAGACAAAGACCAAATGTAAAATGCTTGCCCTGAACAAAAATTCAACGACAACAAATATGTTAATGGCTAGTCATGATCTTTTTTCCTTCTATTCTACGAACCTATAAATCTGCTAATGTACATTTTGATCAGAAAATGAAGAATTGAAGACTTGCTACTACTTTAACTTCAGCATTTATTAAGCTTTAAACTTTTTAACCATAAGCATTTTCTTGCAGATTTCAGGACTAAGGACGCGTAAACGCATTACGTGAAATTGATGTCTTACTAAAAAAATTTGCTGAGAGATTAAACTCCGTCACTTTTGTGGGGAGACTAAATATTTGATACTACTCTATGTAAACGTTTAAAGGGCTTTACTCTTCAAAACCGATGAAAACATAGTTTATATTTTTACTGACCTTGTTGAAAATAAAGTAAATGTTTACGACAAGGACTAATAGCTGTTGAGCAGACTTGGTTTGTCGAAATTTTGCGAAGTGCATTCAAATAATGCTCTGCAATTTCATTTTGCAATTGAAAATGTGATGTTACAGTAGTGTGAAATGATCTCTATAATTTTGAAAGGAACTGTTGCGATCGGAAAAGCCCGAGCGGCATGTGCGCAAAGCTTCGCAACGTGGCAGCAAGCAACAATAGAGTTCACGCGCCGCGATAACTCTATTATTTGCTATTCGCGCCACATATATATATCGTTGTTCTTCGCGCATATCCCATTCGTGGTGAATCACACATTCAACGCAACGCCACCGGAGAGGTTGCAACAGAACCATGCATAAAGAATTTAGTGTTACTCCGCAATTATCAAACGTATATTACCCGATTTACCCAAAACGGTCTGCCATACGCGGCATTGTTCTGGTCATATCTTGTTTTACAACTGAAGACAGTAAGAATGTTTTTGTATTGACAATCATGTGTTGGTTGACAGGTACTGTAAATGCGAAACGACAATACGCATGCATCGTATGCTCGCCCACTCTGCACACAACAAATTTAGTATATTCAGTGAAGGGAACTATGTTGTTGCCTGTGATCTGCTGTCTAGCGATATGAGACGGCCTTTTACACATGGTTTCCAATATGCCTTTTGCAAAAGAGTTAGTTGTGATTTATATCACCACTCCCTGCTCTGTAGATCCGAGTTCGGGGCGAAGGATGAAAAATGGAGCAACAGACTTAAAACACACAGTATACACTGTTCAGGTAAGCTCTCAAATGGCATTCGCGTTCCTTGGAGGCAGACAAAACGACATCAAAAGATTTTGCAAGCAGTCGCGCGTACGACAACACACACAAATATAAACGCACTCCTTAAAAAATCTACAAAAATCTTTAATTTGCGAAGGTGCCCAGCAAAGCAGCTGCTGTTGAACACAGACGTAATTGTGATATTGCAAGCAAACAAGCAATCTGTAAAAACAGCTTCTTGATCAAAAAGCACTTTCATCTTCAGTCAGCTTTGGCGAAAATGCATACCCTCGAACCAGGTAAAAGGTGTAAGAAAGTTTTTTTTGTTTCTTTTGCTGAGTGACTATAGATGTTGCCCAAGTTTTTGCTGATTTTAGGTAAAGGTGTTTGCTTCTGTTGTTTGGACACTGGCCGCAGTTACACTTACGCCAGCGCAAACAACTTTCGGAGCAAGCTTTTAACAAAATCTCGTAGGTCGTTTGAGAGTAGTGGATTACGCCGCTTTTACACCCATACGGAATTTATGCCGAATTCATTAGGTATCCAAAATGTACTGATATATCTGTACATCACTACACTTGAAAAAAGATTTTCGCAGACCAGAACGAGGAGAGCAGACGGCAACATTGCCAGTAGCTTCAGCTCAGGCAAACACACGGACGGTAAAGCATGTTACGGTATTTGTTATCCTGGTTCTTTACAGCATAAGAACTAATGCTCTGATCTCGGGACGAAGGCCTTTTAATCATAGGGTTGTCGTTGTGTCACATCACGCAAATCACGACCCCTTCATTCAATAGAAAGGCGAAAAACAGATTAAAGAATNATTTGGCGCAATAGCTTTGCCTTAATACTGTCACCAGCNTTTCAAAGAAGATTGGTATGACGGAAAATTGCGTTGTGATCAATGCCTGAAGAGGTTTGCGAGAAGCATCATGTGAACTAAGTATTTCAAAGCACTTTGATCGAAGCGATACGGTCATCTGTGTGAAAGAGTTGACAAACGTCCCAAGCTCCGATTACTGCAGACGTGCGAAAAAAAATTATGCTGCACAAGAAACAATAACCCAACAAGCAATGGTTTCAATGATATTCATTTTTTACGTTTCAAAAAACAAACGTTTTCATCATCAGCACATATGAAGTAAAGAGTGAAGTGTAACGACAAGCGCACAGATGCTGCGCGTATAACCATCATTCACTGCGGTAAGCGACCAAATAGCAACAGAATTCATATTGTTCATGTCAAACATTAAAACGCGAACAAAACAATGAAACTATTGTCGACTTTTAGCAATGGGCTTTGTCTCGTATTGATAGGTGGTTGTTTGGTTGGATGCGATGGGCGATTGCTATATATGGTGAAAATAGGTATTTTTCAAAATATTCGATATGATTTCACTTAACATTTTAGATCTATAAGACTTCGCAAATCTTTCAAGTTTGACTCATTTCAAACGTTCTCCTGTTTTATGTCCTTCTCATGTNTACTTCTCAAAAGCAGGACATAAAAAAGATGGAATGTGTTCCAAACACCAACTGATATGCAAATATGCGTGATTGTGAACACTGTCACAATAGCAACGGAGTCAATGTATCATATGGGCCAAAAAGTCATAGCCAAAAGTCTTAACTGCGAAATAACAAAACGGATATCACTGCAGTTACAACCGGTTGAGCAGGATTCAGCTTGGAAAGACACTTGCGTTTAGGTTTTTAACGACCCTGCTGATCTCTGATAAAAATGCCTGATTACGTCAGGTCGTTGAAACATGAAAGCCCTTTTTGGGCAACCACCTGCTGTTAAGCGGTTAATGAACTGTTATCCTACTTATAGCCGCGTTTTATGCCCGATTTAACAGACTTCAATCTCGAGTTCGAAATTGCTTTTGTTCCAGCATACTGAGGAACACATGTAGCACAATGAAAAGTCAAAGGCGATTTCTTCAGGGTCATCGAAAAAGAGTGTTTCAACCTTTTTCTCGATGCGAGAAAAAGCAAAGATTGGCAGCAAAGATTACGTTGTGCTAAAGCAGTACACCTTGCCATTATCGGCAGATATAAACATTTTCGTGCAAACAACCGAAAGTAACGTAACGGCTTTTAGCTCTTGAGAAAATCACCTTTTATAGAGAAAGCACGACACTGGCTACAAGTCGCACTGCAAATGATGCTTGTTTCATCTGGAGGAGTCAAAACGGTGGTGCGAGCATTTTTTACGAAATTCAGAAGAGTAAGCCTAATTTTGACGTAAGTAAAGGTTTTCTATCCCGATCAGAATTTCAAGACATTATTCAGCCGTTCACTGATTTTTCGTTGATGTCAAGTATTTCAAAACCAAGAATTGATTAATATAGTAAAAAACTAAAGCCAGCTTCTTTTTTGCAGGTAAAAATTGTTTATCTTTACTATGTAACAGAACAATTGATTTTGCACTTTCGCGGCAGTAGTGAAATTGTTTAAGTCAGATTTGGTTACGACTGCGCTGAACATATTTGGCTCAAATACATGAAAAAGAAGATATCAATACAAAACACAAGCTGCAGATAAGTCTGTTTGCGATAGTACAAGATCAGCTCATCTTTTTACATGACGACATAAATCTTTTTTAGTTAAAGGCGGTTATCTTCAATTAAAGAAACATGCATAAGCTCAGGCGTACGGGAAGGCATTTTACTGGGGAGCGGAAAAAATTTGCCCTGAAAATAAATAACATTTGCCCTAAAAATAAACAATTTGCCCTGAAACTAACCTTTTGACTTTAATCCGCATGGGGCCTGAAACCTCTTGTAAATCTGTACTATAAAGTTGAATTCGTTTGTAACGGCTTCGTCTGTCACGTCAATTCGACTATAACGTTACATATTTTTCGGTCTCAGTGGCATCTTTTACATGCATTTCAATTCGCTTATAACGTCAATTCGGCAATAACGTTCTTTATGTAATCCCCTAGAGATGCCGTTATAGGCAAATTCTGTAGTTACCTTGCTTGTTAACACAAGGGGGTGAAGTTCCTTGCGTGTTGTGTTCTCCCAGATTAGAAACTTTACGGTAATTAAAGTTTAACAAATTTGAAGTAAGAACTTTGCGGTAACACGACTTTGGTCCAGACTAAACACTACACTTGCCCAAATTACACGGATCACCCCCAACTGAATATATACTGAATACATTGTGTTGAAAATTTTTGCACCGTTCAGAATTTTTGAACAGCTTGCGCTTGCCCTGAACAACAGAGTTTGCCTTGAATTCACTGTATTGAACATATATTTTTTATCATTCAGGATTTTTGAGCAACGTGCGCTTGAGTTTACCCTGAAATTGTTCACTGCATTTAATATACTTTATACATTCAGGATGTTTGAGCAACTTGCTATTGCCCTGAAAAACAGGGTTTGCCCTGAATTCACTGTATTGAATATAAATCTTTTATCATTCAGGACTTTTGAGCAACTTCCGCTTGCCCTGAAAAACAGAGTTGCCCTGAATTTTTTCACTGTACTTAAATATTTTTATCATTCAGGATTTTTGAGCAACTTGCACTTGCCCTGAAAACAGAGTTTGCCCTGAAATCTTACAAGCTGCCTCTCCCGCCTCATTCGCCTATGCATAAGCTGACAGTGTTGAAATAAGGAAAGAAAGTTCTTTTGAACATAAATAAAAACTTAAAACCACTCGAATCACAGAATACGCAGAGTTGGTTAAAATGTTTTGTTAGACCTGCTGCAACCCTCCCACAAAGCCAAGCTTTCACATTTTTCGTTTTTGGTGTAATGTAAGGACGGTGCATGGCTGTAATAGGAGTTTTAACCATTTAGTTGAAATCAAGAGATTGGATCATCAAGAGTTTTGGTTCAATTGTTTTTCTCTTCGATTTTTACCCATTTAATACTTTTCGGCCTTTGCCTTTGCATTCGTTACCTTCCATTGAACTTTTTTGGTCTAATTCTTTCACACAGATATTATCTTATCCTGTATACCAGCACAATACACCGTGCTTTCAATCTTGGGTTTTGAACTACGGCCTTGTATTGCAGATTTTTGCTGCTTTATGCTTGTTTCCTAGACACAAGCTAGAAACAGCCGCGAAAATTACATATTTTTCAGAATTTTCATCAGAGTTTGAATTTAAGGTACTATTTAATTTTATTTCGAAAAAAAACAGCATTAAAATGATGCAGAATTTAATATCATAGTGTTTGCAATAAGCCTGTTTACAATTGTTTTGTCATCTTCAGGTTGTACTTTCAAGGTAGATCCAATGAATCAATGCCATAAAAGTCTTGATGCGTGCCTCACACATGCTCAACACATTAGAGAGCATATTATCAACAGCAGTTGCACTGAAGAGTTTTCGGACTGTTCCGAATATTGTTTGCCGGGCTTGACAAGACGAGAATGAAGCTTATGACACCGTCGCTGTTTCATGTATTTTCTCATAACCTGTCGTCTCTGATTCTGCTTTCTTCATCAAATGCTGCTTCAATTTCCTCTGGCGCATTTCGAACAATCTACGCGAGAGTGTGCGTTAACTTGGATAAATGTTTCGATTGCTTGTCGTTTTGCATTGGCGGTAAAGTGCACATGTCTGTGCGGTTCCATTTGAATAAGACAAGATTGGTATTCACACATTGCTGATGTTCAATCTGTTACAGTAGTAAGCCAGCCAAAATTTCTAAAAAATAAAAGTATTGACTCGTGCTGTGATCAGGCAGAGGAGGAAAACGCGCTCTTTGTTCGTAGGTTTTGTTTTACAACTCGTGTCTACTACAGATCTGACAGACAAAACTCATTGTTCGTGAATATTAGCAAATTTACGTATTTTCCTACGTTTAGCGTATTTAATATTGTTAAACGGAGAATCTTTGAGGTGATGGTGTTAAACAAATTGTAAAAACACTGTATCAAAACACTTCTTTTTGCGTTCCTTTCGAAAGTAGTCATTTTCTTTGAGTGGCAGCCTCTTCCGATGGGGTCTTATAAAGAGCTGAGTTTGTACCAAGCGATAACTTTGCTACTTTTCGTGATCATTAAACAAAGTAGTTTATTTTTTTGCATATGCTTTGTATAAACGAGCTTTCTAACTGTGAATCTCCTGAGAAACAACTATTGCTCTTACACTGTCAGAAGTATTCCAAGCACGATGAAGACGATGCATGCGATCAACATGTTGGTGTTCCATTTAAGAAGCTCTGCAAAACAACCACGTGTTATCGTCGCGCGGAAGGAAAACGAGCGAGAAATGCGGCCTATACTTGCTAATGTACCATTTTTTAAAATTGATAGCGTTATTTCCTGTGATCTTGAATTGTTCAAAGTTTCAAATATCAAACGGCATGCTCGTGGGCGTCGGAAGGGGGGCAGAGGGCCTTGCCCCCCTGGATTTTTTAAATTTCAGCAGAAAAGGTTGTTTTCGTAGTTTCGAGTGGGAAAAAACAAATTTCATTACTTTTGACCCCCCTAGAAAAATTTTGGGAATGTCACCTAGTGCTTCCCCCTGGAAAAATTCTTCCGAGACCCACGGGCATGCTGACAGCGTTTTCGCGCATTGGTTTTCTAGAATCTAGATTTTTCCTACTTACGTGTGCGTTGTTTCGAAAGTTGTTTCGCTTTCAGTGAGCGCAATTATTTTCACTTTGTGATGAATGTTGTGCCGCTGGGTGCAGCAATGTCGACTAGGTTTTAACGCAGTGGCGGCTCGTGTGTAGGCACTGCGGAACTGCAGCACTCCTGTTTTCACGGTCAGTTTTGTTTTTAGGTCAGTTTGTTGTTTCACTTTGTAATTTAATTTTGCATTAACAAGAAGAGTTGACAATGTGTCGTCTCTTCCAGTGGCGTAGCAAGGGGGGGGCCTGGGCCCCGGGCGACACCTTCCGGGGGGCGGCACTTTGCTGATTAATAATTAATTTTTGAAAGGAGTTTAAAAGTTCTAACTCTTCTTTGTTATTTTTAAATTAATTTTTAAAAGTTTTGAAAGTTCGAAGTCTTTTCAGTTTTTGTGTTTAGAAGGCCTAGACTGTTACGCTAGCCTAATAAAAAACGACATGTGGTTATGGAGTAAGTAAATTGGTGAAATGTTTACTCAAAAGTCTGGGTCAAATCCAATGCGCTAAAGAGCCGCAGTGTTTGTCTTGAAATCAGGGCCTTTTTAACACATTTATTTGGGGGACAATTGCGCCCCAGTCCCTACACCTTCCTCTCCAGATATTTCCGCCAACCCAGTCAAGCGTCCTTTGAACACAGGAAAGAGATGACATTCGACCGCAGATTAGCAAATATTAGGGCTCCAGTAATTCTCGGTTTTTATTGCCCCTCCTCTCAAAATCTGATAAAACGTTTTTGCATGAAATCACGGTAAATAATCAAGGCTAGCTTCATCCTTTTTCTCTTATCGTTGGTTGGTCAGTAACGCTCGAACGGCACATCATAACATCACTTGACACCTAGGCATTGGCGACGAAGATTTCGCTGGAGCGGCGGTAGCTCAGAGGTTGTGTCCACCTCTCTATTGAAAGCTTGGGTGTTTGATCCACAACACTGAGTGAATTGCCGTTGCGCTCCTAGGGCAAGAGCGTTCACCGTAACTGCTCTGGTAAGAAGCGTATTTCTGGCGTTTGCCTGCCCCTAGTTGCCGTCAGCAAAGTTATAAAAAAACATTTCTTGGCACATCTCATGTTATTTTTTAATTTTCAGTGGGATCTCTTTCAATAAAAGGCAATAGCTGGTAGCTTAGGCATTAAGTGGGCTTATGAACATTAAATTTTGGTGGTTGAAGTGAAGAACTCTGCAAAGAGAACGTTGCTCGGTTTCAGTACAACTGCTGTTTTTCTGCATGACGTAATGGCGTCGGAAAATGACGTTCTTGAAGCGGGGCAGTGAAATTGCGGTTTGTTTGTGTGGGTAACTTTGAGATCAGATTGTAGGTTTGAACTGCAAGTAGAGTGAATCACAGTCAGCCGAAAGGCAGTGTGAGATTCGTAAAAGTCTCCTTTGTTCAACGGTATGCTGAACATTTGCAGTCATAGAAAAATTCATTTCAACAACAAAAACTTAGAAAAGGTGTTGCTCTCTCATTTCATGAATTTGAGGCAAGAACCTTAGTCTGAAAACCTAACGCAAGGGTAAACGATATGTTTAGATGTGATTGTGGTGAGGGCTTTTGTTAAAAGGGGCGTTGAGCGAAGCTGTTATACAACTTGGCAATGACTGTACTGAAGAGTTGTTCAATACCATTACCGTCGAACTTAAGGCGTTGTGATCACTGTTGAGTATTAAAAAGGCTTATGACCCACCTGGTATGGTTTGTTAATACAGTTTTCGAAACAGTTCCGTGAAAGCCTATAGAAAACCTACAGCTTTTATTTGTAGTTTTCGAAATAGACATTTGTTGGTAACTAGTGACGTCGCCACTGGGACTTTGATGGCCTTAGCCTCACCAAACTAAGCTCCAAGCCTCTCCAAATTGAAATGTGAAACACTATAAACCAAACCAGTGGATTTTTTGTCAAATTTTAGAAAGTCAAGCTACCCTGCGCAAACGTAGTCCCCCAATTGAAGACCTTCTGTCTATGGTTCTGTTGGTAACGAACTAAGGCGCACAGTGCACGTGTAATTCGAAGAATCCCAGCAACTAGACCAAGTGTGCAGGTCACAATGAGAATGAAGGCTACAAGTCAAACGCTACTAACCACAGTCAATTTTAAGCTTATTTCACCAATTTTTTCAAAATGGGTCCCCACACCTAGAGACGACCCCGCGCAAGTGCCGACAGAGTAAACGTTTGAAGCCTTTTATATATTCTGAGAGGATATAAACCACTACTGAAACGTGAAGTGAACAATGAAACGTTCTTTACATCAATAAGATTGTATTATCAGATTTATTATTTTATCCTGCTATATGCAGTACATATATATTTTTTTATTTTAAGTAAAGATGAGAGTGATACTACACAAAATATTCCGGGGGTACTACACAAAATATTAACGGGGGGGATACTACACAAAATATTAACATAGACAAATGTTTACATCTGTAAAGTGTGTATGCCGCTGTCACATCCCATAATTTTTTCATTTGATCTCCCGGAGTGAGTAAACTATTGAAATGCCATGCGGTGGGCTTACCGGAGACTAAAAACCAAAAGGGAAGAAAATTTGACGAAACATGTCGGATTTGTACGAGTACATGCATAGCCTATGTAAAGAAAGCAAAAAAGTAGAAAAAGTAATGATGAGAAAGGCGGCGACAAGCAGAAAAAGCGAGTCTCATAATCGAGAATGAAAAACAAGACACATTTCAGTTTGTGGGTGTTTGACTGTGGTCTTCAAGATGCTTCGCACATCCTTATATCTTTAAATAGGCAAGAATCATGATCTTCTTTCATTTTAAATTCTTGTAAGCAAATTTGAGGGGTGGAGGGGGGTGAATCCCTCCTAGAAAATTCTTCGCCCACCCTGGAGAAACGTGTTGGACATAGTTCAAAAATTGGGCCCCTCTCGGAAAACTCTTCGCCCCTCCTGGGGTCCTAAGTTGGTTACGGGCCTAATTAGACGTCTCTATGGTTTTGTGTGGGAAGCACTGCAGATGACAAATGTCTGTCTGGGGCTGTGAGCGCTTGCAGCGCCGGTGTCGCTATAGGAAAGTACTCGAAGGGTTGTGGCCTGTCGATCAAACACAGTCAACCTGGTACTGCTAGCAGGAGCTGTGGTTTCCGCAGCGCCGGGCTGGCAAGTGCATTGGCCTTTGACTAGCAGCAGAATCACTTTTTTCACCCTATTGCTGATGAGAGGCAGCGTGCTTAATTTGTAGGCACTGAAGCTTTACGATCGACTGTTGTATGACACACTGTATTAAACTGGTAATGAGGCTTTGTTGCAGTGATTACATTTGGTATGTATTTTTATACTAGACAGCGGAAAAGTAAAGTTAAAAAATATGAATGAAATAGACACGGTGTCGTGCCTGTTTGCACAAAGTTTCTTCTGTTATCAGTAGGCTGTAGCCTTCAGTTTGAAGGTGGTAATTTTTAATGTGTGTACTGGCTTTAATACAACAAGAAGTTGAAAATTTTCCATGAGGTGATGTTGCATATGGAGTTGTTCGGATTTGCAATGCAAGGTGATTTTTGGTTTGATTGTTGGAAAGTACAGTACTTGAGTTGCGTCTCATAATGCGCCTTGACCACATGCTTGACTTAATGTTTTCTCAACCTCAAATTAGGATCACCGCAGATCACCGCATAAGTGAGTGACGTCAAATAACTGTGTTAAGTATTTCCAGGAAAACAATTGCTTGTCCTAAGTCAGGGGTGAGGCCACATGTGACCCGCCACAGCGTTTTCAGTGGCCTGCGAAAGCATTCAGAAAAAACTCTTTAAATCTGAAACTTCCTCCAACTTAGTGCTGAGGCTAACTTGTCAGAGACTTGGTTTCATTTTCATTAAATGGTACTGACCTCCGCTAAACGCGGCCTTCCAGAAGTGGCCCACGAGCCAAATTAATTGTCCACCACTGTCCTAAGTGATAAAGCACTTCTTTCTCCCACACAGATGTGTGATATGATCACCTACGGGTGCTTCTGTTCTCGATATACGACTATTGAGTGAATGCGACTGGGCTGTGGCGTTTTTCAAGACCACCACTGTGGTGAACATCAAAGGTTCTTTTTCATTGACCGACTGTGAAGGGAATGTTATGCGTGTGAGAAATAATGTCAGAGTGCAGTGGATCAGCAAACAACGAGCTGAATGTTGCTGCTTGAGTCGGATTAATCTGTGCATATAACTTCAAAGATACACCAGTGCTACACCAGTCATTCACCCCATAGCATGTCACTGCAAGAGAGCAATAAACAGAAGTCTCACAACTGGATCATAGGAAGAATAATGTCATACGTCATAACAGTCTGCGCCGCCGTGGAAAACCTAATGCTTTTTAGTCTTTACAAAATCTTTGTTGGGAGGAGTTGCAGCACCCCCACGAGTCACGCAGTCACGATCCACCACTGCGTTAATCATTCATCACATGTTCATTAAAAGCAGGCGTAGCCTTTACGCTAAGGCAGAGCCTTGTAAAGATCGATATTGCTTTCTCATTTTTTGAATTTCACTGCGACACAATAGCTTATTGTGTTTTCAAGCACGCATTGTTCACTTGCGTTGTGTAAATGAGAACATCAACTGTTTAANGTCTATACTTCACAAAAGGACTGAACGACAGGTAGGGCCTACGAGAGAGGTTGCAAGAANTACATCGTACCCGAGCCTGGTNTAGGTACTGGGGTCGGGAGGATGAAAGTACGCAAGCTAAGTTTTTTTCTGTAATCAAGCCCAAAATTACTAGTGTAAGCCAGTTTGCAGTACAATTAATCTTTAAATCTTAGCATGTTAGCGGTTTTATGTATATTTCTGATATATACAAGTTTTGACGAGGGATCCAGAAGACAGGGGCCCGGATTCGTTTTTCATACCCCCTGGTAAAATTTCTCTCAGAGGCCCTGGCGATAGGTGCTCAGTTACTGGTATTTGTGGCTTACTTGCTGCGGCCGAATAACTGTGGCTAACATCGGTCACAACCTCTCAGCAACCTGCACATCTTCCACAATCTATTGTGGTTTTCGAGTTCTAGAACACCTCGCAAGTGGGGCCGCGAAAATTTACTATCTGGAGAATGACTCAGCAAGACAAAATTTGCCTTTCCCAAATATTAGGCTGGCTACGCTACTGTTAATCACCGATTCGGCAACTTGTTCAATTTTAAATCAAAAAAATTCGGGTGCTGCTACAACAATCGAAACTGCGCCATTCTGCAGTTTGGTCTAAGCGCTTTCCAAGAACTTTACAACAGCTTAAAGCTAAATTGTCACTGAACTTTAATACTGACGAGCCTCAGCGTTGCTTAGAATTGTTTCAACAAAAATGATTCACATCAACTTAAATGCGAAAACATATTTTTCACACCTTTGTTTGAGTATAAGCCTACAAATTGTTCAAACAACATTCAGCAGTTTTGTCGAAAAATTATCAACATCTGAGTTCACGGTTTAGACAATTAACTTAGAGGCAAACTACTGATCCATAGCTTACCTTCGTACATGATAGGTGTTTTTGCAACAGACATTTCGTCTTGACTCATGTCAGCAGTTCTTGTTCAGAGCTTCCCTGTCTGCTGGAGAACTCACGAAAACGGGTTTGTCGAATGATACCAACTACGTATGTGATATTTATCGTCGCAAATAGCGGCTTTCATTTTCAACGATGAGTGAGGCAGTGATAGCTTTTTACGATCAATTTCAGTCAAAGCGTCTTGTTTTCACAAGGTCGTAAAACGTCGTAAATTTGCAAATAGTTTCGCATCTCAGCTAATGTTTCTCCGCAGTCTTTGGACACGTCACCAGTGTAATAGCCCATCATCCAGTGCGCATTAGTATTTCAGTGGAATTACGCGAGGGCATATGAGTAGGATAACATCTCCCTCTTGAAATAGTCCTGTTCTTAAAAATTCGAGGCTAAAGCACTTTTTTATAAACAGCTGCATGTAGGCTATTTCATACTTTAGTTGTCTTTGAGACAACTTGTTGCAACTTTTCCACTACCTGGGAAATTTGTGATGGTCACACCATTTGTGAGATCAAAATATATGCGGAAAACGTAAAAGCGACGACCATCTCAAATGCATGCTTTATTACATTGACAAACAACCTCTTTGAACTTAAGTGCAGTCAAAAACCGCGATACGATACAACCAGGGCCGGCCTTAAGCCGATCCGGCCGCATTGGGCCCCGTGCCTCTGGGATCGCCGCACCTCCGGGGCCCTGCGCCATGGTGTTTAGGTAGATTGTTCATTTTTCCCAGATATCCCTTGCGCCCGAGAATTCAGTACAAATGGCTTATAAATCTCATTGTTAACAAACAACGCTCTCGTTAGAACTAGCGATGAATTTCCTCTATTATGGAACGTTAGCAAATATTCTCAATTCTGATGCTAAGACGTTATATGTGCGTCCTGTCATGGTCGCATAGCACGGCTGACTGAACACGATGACGTCATAAAACTACTGCTCAGAGGGGTCCCGCGCCTAGGTCTTGCATTGGGCCCCGCACCTGCTAGGGCCGGCCCTGGATACAACAACACTAAAAAATACACATTATAATTCACAAAATGACGCATACATTTTATCCACATGGTTTGGTTCATAGTTGGTGCTCCTAACTTTTCATGTGTCATTCCTGAGTTTGGAATGTTCCGATTCCCGGGACTTGGATGCAAAAGTTTTAATTTTGGAGCAGAAAACACAGGTTGCCACTTGCCAGTACAAATTCTTCACACCAACGATTTGCCAAGAAGCCTACGAAGTTCAACGAGCAATACTGTAACCAGTTGGTAAGTTTCGTTGATGCAAGTTGTTAAGTATCAAAGTTTGTTCTTTTGTATATTTGTGCTCTTTTGTATACCTGTAAGTAATACTGCTTTTTTATTCAGAAGGCTGACCTAAAACTTCCCGCCTAAGAAGTCACTTTGGTCGTAGTCAGGGTCAAATTTTTACAAAGGCGAATATGCCAAGTACGTCACAGGTACGTATGTTGTTAAATGTAGTTTATGTACACCTAACGTCTCGCCCTTGTTCAATTATGAGCAAATTCAACACAAACCGAAACTATGTCATGCTTGCACTTTGCACTTGAAAAAAATTATAAAATACTGCCAGAAGGGGCGTCACGATAGGGGGCATAATTCCCCGGGCGCCGAATCATTATGGAGGCGCCAAATGTCTGCTGGGTCGCCAAAAAGTCCCAACAATTTTACAAGTACTTTCTTCAATACAGTAAATTTCCTTCCGAAAGACCTCAGGTTCGAACATGGGGCGCCAAACTTGCTTCTTGCTCCGGGCGCCATCTCACCTCGTTACGCCCCTGACTGCCAGTGGCGTGCATATGTCTAGTGATGCCTGGAGCGACTGCTTGATTGTATGCCCCTTACAAAATTCTAGTATCGAGGAGTGGTGTATAGTGGTCATTGTTATTGGGTATACGCTGTTTGTGACATCACAATATGACGTCATATTCACGTGTCCAAACCAACGTTTGGCGAAGTTTGTTGACACAACATGCATATTATTCTACACACACTCTTCTTACTTAGGCATACCATATTTTCGTGATTGAAAACCGGAATTCTTCAGAAAAACGAGCCATATCAGACAAATGTGGGTCATATCTTACTTGGAGTACAGGCCCACAGCCAGGTTTTAGGTTTGGTGGGTCAAAATACATTTTAGAGGGGAAAGATTCTTCTTTTGCTTATATGTTTACAACATATTTTTCTGGGCAGAACACAATTGGGGAGGGCACAAAAATGTTTGGGGGTCAATGTCCCCGAATACCCCCTGGCTGCGCGCCTGATGGAGTATGTAGTTATTTTCACTAAGTGTTGCAGCAGTTTCACCTGAAGCGATTTAAATTCTAAAAGCATTTCACGCCGGCATCAGATACAAAGTAGCGACCACAACGAAAAATTTTTCCCTCACTTCCAGGGATGCTGGAACAGCGGTAGGGCAGGAGGGTAGTAAGAGTTGAGGGCAATGAATGCTTTCAAAAACAAAAAATCTTCCCCGTAGGTGTACGGAAGTGCATGTTTTTGGGGATGCAAAAAATGTTTGCCCAAATTTGACCTTGTTTTCCAAACAACGTATAAACAGCAAGTCTTAATGTTAAGACTAAAACGTGCCATTGTAAACTAATCAAGGTTTCTGCATGCCTAATTAGACCTACTACCAATTACCGGGGTTCAAAGCTGTACGCCCTCAACTAGCAATAAATATTCTGCACAGCTACATGTGAACAAGGGTAATATTTATTGTGTTGAAAAATATTGGGTAATTACAACAAAATCCTCCCAAAAATTGCTGTTCATGCCACCACGCGTGGAAGGTGTTGTTCAGAATCTTCATATTCAAGTTTTTATATACGTTCTAAACTTATTCTTCCAACACGAT
>JGI24021J15306_10000815_pt1 | contig 27171 bp, 17 predicted proteins | sample Ectturendosymbi1_FD_15306 | JGI IMG/M metagenome (IMG submission 15306) | reverse complement strand
AATATCATGAAGGAGCAACCGGTCCCTGCAACAGCTGGCATTAGAAAGCCTGATTTAATATGCTACAAAAGCACAGAGGCTGTGGTGTTAGACACAATTGAAAATGATTAATCTAGAGGAAGAAAATAAAATACTATTAGAAAGACGATATAATCAGATGGATAAAAAAGGAAATTGGTCTAGAAACTGTAACCTTTGCAGCTGTGGTGGCCTCATGGCGAGGTTGAATAACTGGATCAACGAACAAAGTATTAAGATATCACTTTGGTTTTAGCAACGAGTTCTTCAGTTCAATGGGTGCGTTTATGGATACTACACGTGGAAGCATTTCAAACATACAACTTATCGTAACCCTCATGATTCCCCGGCTATTAGAACTATGTCTCCGATTTAGCTTTGTCATTGTAAGTGTTGCTTGTATTTGTTTGTTTGTACTCGCTTTGCGAAAGCGAACGGCGTTGATGTGCTGCGGATAATGACGCTTCCTTTAAGGCGACAGCCGATATCGCCTTTTTGCCCCTCTTAATGTTTAATGTTGGCCTGAGGTGCTAAAATTACCTCAGACTAGATATGCCTTAATACCGTTTACGGCGTATTTCCGGACTTTCAACTCCGTTTAAGGGAGTGAATGGGGGAGGGAAGGACATCCAAAAAAAAGCCAAATCGCTTGTCACCTAATTAGTGACGCGCATGAATGGATAACGAGATTCCCGCAAGTAGAATTTTTTACTCCTCAGGGAGATGCACCCCGGGGTATACCGTTTTTAGACTCGCCCGAGAGGTAGCAGACTCGGGTAGTACGGCGGGTGATCTGTCACTTTGAGAGTCGAGTGCGGTTACGCACATTTGACACAACGTGGTTGTAAGTTGCAACTAATTTCTTTAATTGACGCAGGGCCCACTGGCCCTGTTACCGTTGTGATGGCCAAGAGTGGAGAGGCATGAATTGGACAACATTGAGTCGGGACTCTACACTGCAAGTGCAACGAACGAAGACGAATATGCATTCGATGTTATGGACCATAGCGTGATGTCGCCCGAATATACGACCATTTCGAATGTTGCGACGATGGCTTGGGAGTGTCCCATACGTTGATGTGTCAAGCGGATGACGCCTCCGCGATGGGGGTGAGCTCAGATCTGTTTCATCCTGTGACTGATTGTGTGATAGGGGAGGAGGGGGGTCCCGCAGCAATCGGCCCAATCTGTTCGAGGAAATATCGGAGTACGCGGAGGGTTGGATCAGCACATCAGAAAAGGGGAATGCCCGGCATCAAGAAATGTACCATGAGCTGCACGATAGATCTGGAACGAAAACCAGATGGGGTCCGGAAGAAATTTAAGTGGTCGCTAAAATGGAATTGGGGTTAATCGCTAAAGGGAGCAAATCAACCGCATAAGAACTCCACTGACGTCTTCCCCCATAGATCCTTGGACGCAGTAAGGAGCTTACGTACAAAGAAGTCTTGAACACTGTTAGAAAAGAGAAGACAGTATAGTCTTGGAAGAGTCAATGAAAACAATGGAAGGATTCTATTTTGGGAAAATCACTCGATACCGGAGGTTGAATTGGTTATGAAATTGGACCTGCTCTCTGGACGCGACAGAGAAAGGATGTCAACTAATCAGTGAGGATCTTGATAAAATTGTTACCTCGCTAAGTATCAATGCGAAGAAACAGACAAAGATGCAATATACGATGATCCAAAACTTACAACGTAAAAATAAGGGAGTGGCAATAAGAAAAATTCCATATAGTGAATGGAAAACGAAGTGCACCATAAAGCCTCCATTGGAACCCTTCTGGAAGAATATTTTTGAGAGATAATCTGATAATGATGACAGATTACCTAAATCGAAATGACCGATTATATGGTAGTTGGAAACACCAATAACTGAACAAGTGGACCTAGGAAAGAAAACTCACGAAGATAGCGCAACAGGTTTAGACAAAATAACGACCAAGCAGCTCCTGAAAATGCCTTCAACGCGCCGCTGCTTACGTACATAAAAGATGTAAAAAAGGAGTTACTGCATTGATTCCTGAAGTAAAAGGGACGACACTTCCGGAATGCCATCGTCCGATCAAAATGACACCATCCATCTGAGACTATTCCATAGCATCCTCACCAAAAGGATGATGGATATATTCAACGACAGGCCAGAAAGCGTTAAAGGCGATGGGATAGCTCAAAACATTAATCGCGATTAAATCAATGATTGAGAGTCACAAGAAACAATTACGACTGCTATCTCTAGCATTTTTTGACGTTAAAAAAGCATTCGACTCCGTAAACCATTCCACCATCCTCCTATCCTGCAAGAGGATAGGAATACCATCAACGCTACTCTCATACATAGGATATCTGTATAAGGAATCAACAACGCAACTAAAAATACAAAATCAATTATCACCACATATGAATGCAAGCACAGCATTCGGCAGGGGGCCCGCTATCAGTCCCCTATTTCTTGCAGTGATGGGAGCTGGATCCTGAAATAGGAGTTTCGATGGTGACAGTAAAGCTAAACCATCTTGCATTTGCTGACGACTTAAGTCATATTTCCATCAGCAGTAAAGGGCCTGCGGCAACATTTGGACATACTAGTTAAGAATCTTGGACGCTTTGGTTTAAAATTCAGGCGAAGTGCGGTCATTCAGATTGAGAATTGATGGAGTAACTAAGAGATTGACGATAAACCCTGTACCTTTTTGGGACGGTTGAGTGAAGATTCCTCTGATTACAGAAGGGTCATTCTCATTTTACAAATATTTCGGAGTTAAAGTTGGTGTAATGTCAAACTCAAGCTTCATCAGTGAAAACTTAAAATCAAAGCTGAAAATTTTGCCTAAGGCTCCCCTAAAGCCGCAACAACCACTCATACTCACCACCTGACCTTTATGTGTGAACAAACTATTTTTTGAAATCGGTTGGCTTCAGAATTCTGGCTGCGGTCAGCGTGTGGTTAAATTTCAAAAGACGCACCTATTAAAGTCCATTTGGGGGCCTGGGAATCCCCCAACTGGAGCACAAGATACCGCCGATCAAAACCAATCGTATCGAAAAATTCTGTAATGAAGCTGACGACTTCTGTACTGAAATAATCAAACTTGACGCCCTTCAAAAGATCTAAATTGGAATAATCCGCAGATATGGCACGATGGTTATAACGAATGAAGAAATAGAAGAGAACATTGCTAAATCCTCATATAGAACTGTTGACGACAATGGATTAAGAAGTGGGAACTAGTGTAGTAAACAGATGGATAATTAATGGAACATCGTTGTTGAGCGGGAGAGATTGCATTGGTGCCTGCAGGAGGGGATTCCCCGGGCAACGGTACCTTGCGACCAGACTGAAAACCAGAGGCACATGCTACGAAAAACATGCTATCGTACCCGCAAACATTTGAATAGAGATGTAACAGCTGCGAGAATTCACAGAAAGAGTTGGAATGCACTAAAAGAACAACCGATCCCCACCCCAGCTGGCATTGGAAAATAATATGCTACAAAGACACAGAGGCTGTAGTGTTGGATGCTACCATTGTGAGCAACAATTTTAATAATTTGGAGGATGCTTGTATGAGGAGAACAATATAATATTACCAAAAGGAGGAAATTAATTATCAGATGGGTAAAAACAAACTGTGTGGAAACAGTTACTTTTGGGGCGGTGGTGTCCTCTGGCAGAGGCTGCATTGCAGAATATACATATAAACTATTACTAAAGATTTCCTTAATCTAACGGGTGCGATTGTTTGTGTCTATGGGTATTATACGTGGAGGCATTTAAAAAATACTATTTACCGTAGTCCTCAATAATTGCAGTCCACTGTTACTAAAAAATGTTGCTGATGCAGCTATTTTTACAGCTGTTGTTTGCTATGTTCGTTGATAGCCGACCTGCGAAATCGATACTTTTTCTACTGTGGATAATCACGTACCCTTGAAAGGTGGAAGCCGATACCGTCCTCTTGCGTGTGTTTAATGTTTGCCCATGAGGTGCATAGATTCACCTCAGAATACACCCCCCTGTGCTCGACATTGAAATTGTACTTCACAGTTTGAGTTTGCGCCTCTTGCTTTATCGGCTTAGTCTCAGGCCTCCTTTAGTGCAGGAGTGCGGTGGATGGGCGGCATACAAATCGTTGCGCAAAGGGGTAAAGAGCATCAAGAATATTACTATTCGAAAAATGCAACGCAATCTACTGAGATAAGATCGGATGGTATCTGCTAGATAAAGAGGACAGTTTCCACCCTACGCTTGGTGATCGACATGACAGTGGTGTCTGATGCAGGAATTTGACCGATGTGCACATGAGAAAAGTGACTATTATAATAAACAAGAGACTACCAATTGGATAACAGAAAAGCATGTCCGCTGAATATGGAGCCTATATCACTTCATGGCGAGGCTATGCGAGGAACGCAAATCGGGGGAGGATCTCCGTGACGTCAGGTATAAAGAGTCAACAATTTTGTAGTTGGAAACAGTGGCGACTAATGAAGTAAAGGCATCGGATATAATTAACGATAGATGATTATCAAGTGGAAGAGCCTATAGCGGGTCAATCGCTTGCAGATACCTGTATAATGGACTCAGATCAATACGCGGAGGTCAAAATGGGAATCCTTAAGGTTTATGACGATAATCGCATCCTGAAGGCAGCCTCAACTAATTGCTTACCTTGTAATGCATTGCAAAGCCAGTCATTTCGTTCATGCCATTCGCCCGGAAGCGAACGAACAGATTCCCAGTAACTGAGTGGAATGTCGTCAGGTGGGGTCGGTACGCTGCAAGGTCGCTCCCGGTGAAAGTGACGAGGTGCTCCGACTGCAAGGGCTCGTACAGACTTCCTCTGTAAACCTGCGACGAGAGCGATCGGATAACAGTCAAGCTTTGGTCGCTGTACACGCCAGAACTACTCACAGAACGATGCTCAATGTTTTATTTTTGATCACATGGACTGTGAGGACAGAAGCACATCTGCAAATGTGTTTCGGACTTTGGTGCACCTATTTTTTGTTTGGACAAGCGCACTCATTGAAACATTGCAAATTTGAAGATAAGGTTGATTTGCTGATTTTTTGCACACTAGCATTACATGCAATGCGACGGATTTATTTAACGACAGTTGGCGGCAGGCTAAGTCTGAATAATGTTTTTTGTCGGGGCGGTTGCGGTGAACGCTCTTGCCGAAGTGCGGCGGGCCACTCAGTGGATCGAACACCCAACCTTCCAGTTGAGAGGCGTACACTCTACCACTGAGCTAATCGCCGCCCATAAGACTGACCTGCGTTGCTTCCACAGTTAAAACAAACACCAGCAGCAAAAACCGACGGGCGAAGTGGAAAGAAACCAGTGGAAATGCAAGAAAGGAATTAGGAGCACTGAAGAGTGGCCAACTTGTTAGAAGATCAGGCGGCAAAAAATCACGAAATAATTATGTACGCGGACTAAGCCTAATCATCATAGCATGGAAGACGACGTGAACAAGAGAATAATAGAAAAGTGCATTTGAACAGGAGAGCAACTGTAAACTACCTCCAGGCAGTCTGTTACACAAGGCAGCTTGGGATCGCTAACCCCCTCCAAGTCAAGGTCAACCAGGGTCAAAGTGATCTTTACTTGATATCCTGAAAAACACAAGCATAAACCGGATTTTTAGAAATCTGTGGGAGATTCTCAAAAGTTCCCAACTCGCCCATTCATACTGGCGTTACCTAAACTTCACTAAAGATTTTAGAAAAATGAAGAACTGACACTTATTAAATCTTTGGCTTAGGCGTAACACAACATTTTCCCACTGCTAACCTAAACCATGAAGGGACAGAAACAGTATCTCAAGAAAAGTACTAAAAAACAGAACAATCATCATCTAAACTCAAAACTGTTCATAAGATGTGCGTACTCTGCTTCCGTGGGGTAGTGCATAAGGCCCTTTTGCCAGGTGGTTTGTTAACATGAAAATTTATGATAAAATTTGTGAATATGCAATTTTGCTGAAAGATCACATCTTTGCTAACCGTCACGGAAATTAATATTACTGCACAAGTGATGCTAAAAATTAAAAAAATGCAAAAATCAGTTCCAACTGTTAATTTCACATCGAATCAACAAGTCGTCCACAGTTTGTTGCGCAGAGGCTGGCAGCAAAGTAGAGCTGGTCAATGGTACCCCGGTTGTATGTCACGTCATTACGTACGAGTCAACAACGAAAAACACAAAAAGCTTAAGTCGAACAAATTCTCTTGTTTGTTTTTCAAAATTTAAGACTATTGGCCATTTATAGATTAACACAAAATCGCAAGTACCCAACAAAATCCAATCACAACTGGCGTAGGGTGGATACGTCGACGACAGTGAATATCCCGGAGAAAGCAAGTAGTTGTCAGTTGATAAGGAAGTGATAGTTCCGCCGCATCCATATCCACAAACAGGCCTGTCCAATGCTCGGTTGTAGCCCACGTCCTCTGCAAAACAAACACACTTGTGTCGAATTCAAAAGTTTATGCAAAACCTATTTTAAAGTAATAGTAAGCCTTGCCCTGCACACCACCAACTGTGGGCTTTGCAGCGTGTGGCACTAAACTATGGCAGCCGTCGATTCCGAAACTGTTTAACCGTAGGTTCAAGTCTTTCCTATTAACAGACCACTTATCCCTGGGGACCTGAGCACCTTATCCACCGAGAGAGACTGGTTGCGACCCAGAACTCCCTGCGCAACTGTATTGATCATCTGGAAGTTCTTTTCCATGTATAAGCAAGAACGGGATCCGAGCCGGGCTTGTGACAGGGTTTATCCACCAATCAAGAAGGACACGACTCGATAACCTTCTGTTTTTTTCGAGTCCCTGGCGCCTTTGCAGTTTTCTTAATCGTGTTGTTAATTTCCAATAATATAAACTCAACCTATTGACCTTGCAGTGCACGAGATGATAAAATTCATCAAGTTGATTTTGCAACTCCCACGGCTTACTATTTAATCATGCTGTTACATCCCATCAAGATAAATCTACTATCATCAGCGTATGTAGAAATCGTTAATATTCTGGTTTAAACTGAGGTTGTCTGAGGGCGGGGTAACACCAATCCAAGCGAAGCACCTGCTGGCTGCTCTGAATCATGCGATTCCAAAACTGCTGTTTTAATTTAAACAGTGCGGGGCGGAAATAAGCAAATCGACATTATCATCGCAATTTAAACAGCATTTCCAGAGAAACTGAAAGTGCGCGAGCGAGAACTTTGTACCAAGAGCTAAATCCCTGATCTACAATCCCAACATTATACCAGAAGCCACTAGTTTTTTCATTAAACCATTCGCAGCTTTTTTACATCTATTACGATCGAGTCGGAGAACGCACAGTACCATTTGCTGTCACTATAGCCGTGTCGAAATAATCCATTGGAATGTTGTTCATATCGGCTGGAATTTTAATGAGGATAACATTGGTTGGAAGGGAAGAGGCCACATCAAACCTGTAGTTAAGCAACCATCGATTGCCTCCATTGTGAGCAAAGACTGCCAACCTGCAATACACGAAGCCGGTCGGTTGACTTACTTGGCAGCGAACAGTCAGCGATTTCGTGCAAAAAAGATGAAGTTTGCAACATACCGAACATCAAATCTCACATGAACAACAGTGTCAAATTGAATCCGCGTATGTTTCAAACATGGCCAAGTTTTTCAGCAAGAAGGTACAAGTGACTGCCAAAGATCCTTTTAATTAATTCTGGCAGGAACTACTGGTTGTTTGTACAAGAAACAAAAACATAATTTCATAATTAAAAAAAAAATATTTTGATAATTATTAATTTGATTTTCTCCATACAACGAAAGTCACACTAAATGTAGAAACCTGAATCACACTTTCACAAGAAAGAACCCCAACAAAGGAATTGTTATAAAATGATAAATTTTCCAACACATGATAAAGCATAAAAATTGTTGTTCATTCCGTCTTGCCACTTCTACCAAATTAAAAGCAATACCTTTGATTTGCACTTTCCGGGCTACCACATCTCACAATCAAACTGTTGCCATCACAAGCACCAACTTTCAGCACTGTTTGTTCGGCTGCGGGATCTGCTGCCTGAAAATGCAGTTGCAATCGAGTGACAACTGAAAAAGTGAACGACAACTGCGGTATGGTAATTATAAACGTCGCTGCTGATGTTAATTGCCCGCGTTCGTGATTGCGCGGTCTGCATTCTTGTTGTGCCTCGATGCTATCATTCCGTGTTTGAACCTCGCACCGGTTTATTGTCTCCAGCGAGTTTACGCATTGTGTTTTATTTTCTTAGCCTGACTCGGGGGTTAGTTGATTAAAGCCTGGAAAATGAAAGAGTCTGATTTTAGTGCGTCACAAGTTGTCACTGTAGTGCATTGCTACTTGTGCGAGCTGAACAATACCTCGTTGTGCCACGAGAAGATGAGTCTCAATGAATTAACTCGAAAAGTTGGTTAATGGTCACCATTTATCTCACTGATACCAAACGACTTTTCTTATGAAGCAGATTTTTAACAAAGCAGATTGCTTGAAATTAGCGAAGCAGTCCAAGGTACGCATGAGCTCATTCGATTGCTCGTGAACTGTTTTAATGCCGGATAGTTTTTGCGGTGGCCGACAATTTAATGGTCGTGCGAAGGACCAAGGGCGTATGTTTTGTTTTTTCAATTGAAGGTGCACTTAAAACATTTCATTTGGAATAATTCGTTGACATGCGGACGTGACGTCAGGGCAGGCGAGGGTTTGCTACAACACGTTCACGAAGATCACAGTTAGGAAAACAGATCAGCCCTTGAAACAGTTATTGAAAGAAAGGTGCGGCTCTCGCATCCATCCCTGGTGAACCCCTTGATGAGAATCACGAAAGCGACATCGATGATGGCATTCAAATCGGTTTGAGTCCAATGTATTGAAAAAGCGATGAAAATTTCCGGTTTTTTTGCAAAGACATTTACCAAAAATTGAACTGTAACTATGAACAAATTTAGCAATTTCCACAGGCATGTTTCCAAGGATTCAAGCAGAATTTTGAAATTTGAGTTTTCGTCTTTCGCATCGGTTCAACAAAGTGTTGTTCAACAAAGCAACAATTCAACAACGTGTTGAGAACAAAAGTTTCTCGCATATTACAGCTTATACGGTGCAACAACCAAAGTAAGTCGATTCAGATCCTAATAGCGCATCAAAATAACATGTTACCTGGCACAGACATCCTTCTGCAAAAATACGTCTTATCTGCCAGCACTGCAACTATAATTGATCTGTTTACCTATCTTCGCGAACAATATTATATAACGGTATTGTTAACTACGCAATCACAGTTCAAAGATATACAGCAGTTAGAATAGAGGTGATGTCTTTGTCTGTTGCAGTACAATGACACCTATATTTTTTTTCTAAATTACCCGTAAGCATTTGCTCCCTTTCGTCGTAAGGATTCTTCGTTTGTTATCCCACTTCCACTTGTAATCTGCAGCCGATGAGACACAACCAGTAGATTCGCTCCACTTTACTTCGTCGTTTGAACTTGCCATCAAGCATCCCAGTGATGGAGAACGGGTGATGATTTGGAACGATTGCGGATTGATCTCTGAAACAGACTCTATGTCATATAACACAACAATCCTGGCGTACGCAGCACTAATTTTTTCGACTGCGCAATTTGTGGATTTAAAACGTGAAGTTTCCAATGAGTCCTTTTCTCGAAAGTTTTTGGATGAAATCTATCGTTATCTGTAATTTACACAAATTTTAACAATAATTTACAGTGAACGCGAAAAATTAATACAAATCAAGTTTTCTCAAGTGACAAATGTTTTTCGTAATGCTGAACAATGGACAAGATCCAAGGTATCAAAAAAAAAATGGGACGGCCGCCAGCAGCTTTGCAAAAACATTGATTTATCATTTGAATTTTTTCTGCAGGTTGAGCTGAGCAGATAAAAATTAAATGCACGGTGTACGATGCAGAGGTTTTACATGGCCAAGCCCAATATATGGTGACTTTGAATAAGACGCATTTAAAAGCTTTTGAAAACTGAACACGCCAGAACCACCACACACTACAAGAAACAGAAGAACTTTACTGAAACAGGTATGTCACAAGGGTTTTCAAAAATGCAAGCGCACATCCGGTTGGCTAGCATCAAAAACATAACTGTGCTCAATCATGTTTTTAGACTCCACTACACATACTGAAGGATGTAGTTTTTGGTTTAACCGTAACCAATTACCCAATGCGCATGTAACTACACGTGGCAAATCACAGTTGCTGGAAAAAAACAACTGTACAAGCGCGACATACAAGCCAACAAGAGAGTTTACACTTCACAGGGTTGTTACGATAAAGGAATCTCGCTGATGTGGAGTTTACCAGCTATTAGGCCAGTGGTTCCCAAACTTGTTCGAGCCGTTACCCAAATCAAGATATCGACTATGTGTTATCAGCCTCAATTAAAATTTTTCGCATTTCAGGTCGAAAATTTCTTTAGCAGTGATTGCTCACAATACAGAACAATGTGGTTTTGGTTTTGCGTTACCCCCCGAAATATTGCATATTACCCCCGGGGGGTAATTTGCCCCCAGTTTGGGAACCACTGTATTAGGCCATCCTTATGCCAAGGCAGCGCTTCACAATCATCGTAACGGATCAAACCCACTAGCAGCCATCGTCTCCCCTAAACCTCACTCAGCCCCTTCTTCGAAAACCATAAAGCTTTGTATTAGTTATTATAGCTACTATGTTTCTTGCAGATTCAACATCCTTCGTGGGAAGTTTCACCATACCAACGGCATCAGTGGTGCACGGTTGAAAAGGTGGTGTCCAAACTCCGTTCGTGCAAGTGGATGTCATAGTCGTGGAGCCATTAGGCAATTTGGCGTTGCCAGAACACGTCAGAGTGCAATCAGCGGCATTGGCAGAATATCTGCAACAAGAGACTGAACTTCACCGATACTAAATGGCGCCGAACAAACCAGGGTACAAAACTTCATTCCGACGACAAGCCTACATTTCTGCTGCATGTTGCTCTGATATCTGATTTCTATTTCAGTTTTCAAACCTATGTTGAAAAAGATGCAGTGACAACTGTTGTGAGCAGCCGCAGTCTGAAGGTTACTGTGTGCAAGACATCATTTCTGTTTCTAATACCTTGCACTAGGTGTGTGACGTAGTGAAGCACGATTTTTACTCAAAGCTGTCAACTCAAATAACGACGTGAATCCGACAAATCCCCTCTGCTTTTACCTAAAGTCTTAAAAGGCAATGCATTTGACCATCAGGTGAAGAACTATTCACGTAAAACAACTCAAAACTTTGGATCCAGTTCCTAATACGCAGCCTGTGCTTAAATCATTAATTTTATCTTAAGATTCATCTTTTCCTTCATGAAGAAAATAAGGGAGAAAACTATGAAGAGCGAAAAAGACTTAGGCTTACTGACTCTGTGTCTGCTACACGCGATTTTGGGTTTTAACCTGGGTGACGAAACTTTTGATATGGGCCATATTTAAACAGTCATGCGGGTTGCATTTGGCCCACCTGCCACATGCAGACTCCACACCCCTGGTATAGATGGAGTAGCGGGGCAAGCCGCACGTAGCTTTGCGAAATGAAGAAAATTTGTTTTTGTTGTAATGCTGATGCGAAGACAGAACAAGAAATGCAAAGTGATTTTTTCAAAAAGAAAAGAAAATCACTTTGCATTTTTTGAAGCTAATGGATGGCNCTTGTTCAAACGCACTTTGAGAAAAAAAAACAATGAAAAACCATTAGAAACTAATGAAACGGTTTGCAGATTGGATGTAAAACTTTGAAAGAACATATGAGCTTTCATCGCGTTCACACAACATAAAAAACATTTCCTTAGTTTCCTACTGAGAGAGTAACGCCCAAGAAATTCAGTAAGCTGAAAAATTTGGTAACTTAAAAGTATGTATACATGGAGCTTTGAAGTGAGAAATCACAGAAGGACCAGTCTACACAGGAAAACAAGCTAATCTAACTTCTTTTTCATACTAGGACAACTTTGTTACGCTGCATCGCCTTCGCTGTTGTTTCGTGCAGTACACAATGGCATCAAAGTTTGGATGCTTTGGACACAAACTTTCCAGGAAAAAACACTAATTTGTAAAATAATTTCTCTACGTAGCACAACCAACAATACCTTGTGACTCACACATCTTACCAACCATCTTAGCGAAAGCAACAGCACCAAATCCATATTTTTCCATATCACACTAATCCAAAGATTAATGTTCAGTGAACAGATGAAAAATGAAAATGTCAAGAAAATAGAACAAGATTAAACTTTGATGAAATTCGAAAACATGCTTTCAGTCGAATCGTATGAAAACTCCTTGATACCGCAAAAATGCTAAATATTGCAAACGATATTAACTGGTTGAGGCAGCTTTCTGGAGCTATGGTGCTTGAGTACATCAGTGGAGCAGGTGGACACATGACAGAGCACCCAGGTTGAGCTGGTCCAGCACCATCCCAAGAACCATTTGCCATACACAGTCTTTCACTGTCACCTACATGTTGATAACCTGCAAAATAAAAAAAATATGCTGAAAAGTATTCGAAAATTTAGATGTTAGCGCGTGTTTTAACATGGTGGCATAGGCTCTAGAATCCGATTGAAAACGGCAGCAGCATGAAACCATCCGAAATGTCAGGTAATTATATCTGATCTACCACTTCAGCAAATAGATCAGATGTGGAAGATACTTTGAAATGGGCCCATGGATCCCACACATTTTCGATCCCACACAGAAAAAACATTTTCTGTACTTTTTCAACATTAAAAAACGAAACATATTTAATACAATCACTTCTCTACATTCTTCCAAATTTTATACATGAACACAATGTAAAGAACATCTGCAAAACTGCCATCAGTGGTAAGAACAAAATTTGATCAGCCCTCTTAATTTTGTTCGATTTGTTGAAAAGCACCGTTTGCATTCCTTGCCCGATTAACAATAATTTTGAATCGGAGGTTTCATTGCTCCAGTAGACCCCAGCAGTTATTCATTGACCCCATGACCTTTCAGTGACCCCCATTCGACCATGTGACTATCTATCGACCCCTTGAATGGTCCAATTGACCCCTGGGGGTTGATATCGACCACTCTGAGAACCACTGCTTTAGATCGAGTAACCTGAACTTGGCCTAAATGCAAACTTACCAGCAGTGCAATTCAAAAACATGACAGTGCCTGGAGAGATGGCAGAACCGACTTGCGGGTCGTACACAACAGACCCGACACCGGAAGGTGGGACCGCGGGGCACGCGCTTTCTCTCAGGCACCTGGATAGCAAACAAAGGTAATGGTAACAATCAATACCTGACTGTGATACATGGACAAAACTGACAGTCGAAAAAGTACATGATTTTGAAGCCCAAAAAGTGCTCAGGGCAACGAAGGAAACATTACCATCCAGCGCAGGGGCCCCCGACCTGGGGCACATTTAAGGGAAACATATATTTATTTCCAAATATTTTAACATTAAAATTTCTATGAAAACCAGTGGATTTTTATGTTTCGCACAGCTTTTTTGAGATTAGAAATCTTAGTGGTACATGCTCTTCTGTCGAAATAATGAAATAATGAAGCCGTACATCGTCAGAGAAAGGTTGGGAACCTCTGATCTAGCCTTGCCTGGGAATAGTTTGAATCCAGTGACTGTCCAAGCCACATGTTGAAACGCTTGATCCACTCACGAGCACATAACCAGCAGGACATGAGAACATGCACGTGGAGCCATGAGGTTGCGCCACTGTGCAGTCAACAGACGTCACCACCAGAGCCTTGCCATCCATAACCAATGACTGGTCGCTGGTGGCTCGATATGGAGCATCACCCAATGATGGACAAGCAGCTAGAAAAGCACAAGGTTTTTATCAAACCTTACTTTTGCTTTTACGAAAACCTACTTTCCAAACATAGGTTGCATGTTAGTGTTGTTTTCAAGCACAACAAAACCAATGTTTTACTTCGTTGCTTTTGACGTCTACAAAACGACTGACAACTGTTCAGACTTCGCTGTACTAATATGCAGAATAGCTCCCAAACTGTCAGAAACAATAACGTACACCCAAAACATTTGGTCTCCAACAAAGTAATTTTCAAACAACTCTATCACAGAACAGGTAAGATAACATTTTTTAAACAGGTGCAAAAAATATGCATTCGTAATTTTAGTTGACCACGTCAGATCTCATGGCTAAACTTATTTTTTAGCTACTACTTCGGAAAATTTGCGTGAATTGGACACACACTGCAAAACAATCTCAGGTTCAGTCGTGTCCACACTTCATCCTTATTCTTCTGTGGTCTTACACTACACCAGCTACAGTATATCCAACCAAAACGGCTTACTGACCAGGGCCGCACATTGAATGATATATTAATGAGGGTCGCACGTTGAATGGCTTACTTTGATCATAGCAAACTAAGTTTAGCTTAAAACTAATGTACTGAAAGTGTGCGAACCTAACTGCAATGGTAACAGACGTGATAAAGTGGCACGCAAGACCACCTGTATAAAAAATGTGATGTTCAAGATTATCAAAACAAGGACAGATTGTCAGTACGTAGGATACTTTTACCACAGCGTAAACTAAACCAGGCCACACAAAACCCTTGACTGGGCCACATGCGGCCCGCGGGTTGGACATAGCTGCACTACACAGAGTAACTCATAACGTTATGTCGGTAGCCAGGTGTTAAAAATACTTCTACGCGATTATACTAAATTGCTAATGTCAGACCATTGGCACAGTTACTGAGATAAATTTTTATTGCCGACCTTCAGCGACATTTGCAAAAACATCTGAACCGTCCAAACAAATTCGAAAGTTGTTGTTCATCCTGGCATTAAAAGCTTTGCACAAGGGTACGAAGAAGTAAGGTTTGACAGAATGTTCTGCCTTCTAAGACTTTATCCACGAAAAGCATTCAGAACAAGCTGCATTTACAATGATTTCGCAGTGTCAGAGATAAACTTTTTTATGTGCAAAGCTCTTGGGGGGGACAATGCATCTTTGTCGACTGCTAATTTGCTGAGAATCACCAAAGCTTAAAAAAAAATAAAAAAACAAGTAAAAGCTGAATCTGATGAGTGCAAGAAACGAAAGGAATTTCTCACGCTGGCAAGTAGCGTCGTTTCCGGACCAGCTTCCCGCGGTACATGTTCGGAAATTGGCGCTGCCGGTCGAGGTCCCATAACCTTCGGAACACTCTTGCAAGCAGGTAGTTCCGGATCGGACGGTGAACGATGCGCACGCGGGCGACACCTTGCTGTTGGCTCCGCTGGGAAGACCGGGACAAAAACCTCAGAAAATAAAAGACCAGTGTCAAAACGCGCTATCGGCTGGGGGAGCAAAATGTTTGATATTAGGCGAGTAACACGATTTTGTTTGGGATACCGCCCTTCAAAGCACAAAATTACTATATATATATATGCTAAAAGTTTGGGGGGCATGCCCCCCTAGCCATGACTAAGCTGGGCGGCAACGAAACTTTTCGATGTATGTAGATAAACAAATAATGACTCGCACACCTTCACACGTTGGGGCACTGTCTGACCACACGTCACTTCCTTGACAATAGACAATCTTGGCACCATACAGCTTGTACCCTCTGTCACATGAGAATTCGCAGGCGGCTCCTTTGTTGACACCTGAATAAATTGTAAACTCGCGTCTAGCAATACAAAAAATGCTTGAAAAATGTGAGACACCAGAGAAAGTATTTCTTTAGCCCTTATACAGTAGCAGAGATTGTCAGACTTGCAAGATTGGTAATAATCTTTGACAAATCAAAATTGTATTTCCGTACTGCAGATCAATACTTTCTGAAGGTAAATGCTTCAATCTGCCCATACAAATGGAAAAAACTATCACGGCAGCTTAGCACTAGGCTGCCAGAATAAGATCCTGCATGAACATGAATGTTGAAAATATTTAATTTAAACTGCATCAACACCAGGGGTGTAGTGGGGCGGGAACGCGTGGGAACGGCGTCCCCACACCTTTGTCAAGTTTAAGCTGCTTCAAATTGGCTGTTTTTTTGGATGCGTTCCTACACCTTTTTTTTGTTAGCACTACATCCCTGTTGAAAAGAAGAGCTGAGGATGGAGAAGAATGGCGGAGGGATGTCATGAGAGACCTGCCACAAGGCAGATTACCTTGATGATGTTGACATCCCTGTTGTCTTTCAGTAAAATGTTACCACGTAGCCGGTCCCGCGGGATGAGCGTTTAATTAAAAACAAAACACGATTTTATCATTTACTAAAACATTGAGTAGTAGATATTTCACCATGCACATTTAAAAATAAAGCAACGCAGTAACGTTTACTGCCACAGAAACTTCACCACAGATGCTGGTCATATTCAGGTACTTTATTTGTCGGCGCACGAACATTTGTGCTTGGCTAAAGTTTTAATCGAGTATACATGCATTATGGCATTTGGCTTCGAAACACGTAAATCTGAAAGACACCGTGAACATTCATAAATTGGAACAACAAAGTTCAATTTTTCACTTATAACCAATATTTAAAAGAACCTGCAGCACAGGAAAATGGCGAAACGCTCAAACTCTCAGTCAATGTTATTCCGGAGCACGTGCCCTCTGCCGAATCCTGCAACAGAAATGTTGTCTTTGATACAATCCAGCTGAAAAACGACACACGTGTATTGAATTTGAATGCATACACTGCTCACCATCATCGGAATAACCGCTTTAACGATTTCACTAGCTGGAACAGGTAAGCAACGAAAAATGTGGATAAAATAATGTAAATTTACATTGCAGATTTTTCCGACAAAGACAACAAACAACAACAACAACAATTTTATTTTTATTTTTTGGCCTTAACGCAAATGCACCTGTCAATGCAGACACAGCAAGGCCGGGAGGCGGCGAAAAGGCACTTCGGTCATCCCGTCTGCCACCACCAATTCACAAATGCAATAATAACGATTAAAAAAGGTAAAGCTCTTTACAATGAGGAGTGCAACTGGAAATGACGCTGTTGCGGCGACGTGGAAAAAAATCTTTGAACACTTGTTTAAGTAGCAGACACTTTCCTTCACGAAAACCATTAAGAACACTAATTTGCAAACTTTCCCTGAATTGTGATGGTAATCCAGACCTGCTTCTCCAGCAACAACTACCACCGATCTGTGGGCCGGTTTACACTAGGGCTGGGGAGCTGAACAAAGCTTGAGAAGTGATTTGTTATTTAAAGACGAACCCTCCACGCTCCGCTCAACCTAAAATATTTTACGCGCTGCAAGGAACTGCTCAGTCTGAATCGCGGCGTTAGAAGCGACGGTTCTGAGATACTCCCAGGGCAAACTCAGGAAAGGTTGCGTTTTTCTGCATCTGCGCACCATTTCAGATTCCAGTGAGGAAGGGCAGTAATATACTCATTACCTTTTACTGGAAAATGTTTTTTACCAACTTTCCCCCCGGAAAAATCTACCATTGCCTTTCCACTGGAAAACAACTGATCCGACGCATGTGCTACTGAGTACAATAAACTTGCAGCAAACTCGTATTCGCTCGCAATGATGATGGTGGTAGCGGTTATCGAAACTACGATTTATCTTTCACTCTATTTGCTTGTCATAATTTTGTTAATGGATTTTACAACACTTCTGACTTTTTCGCTTCTACAAACTATGTCAACGTTTAGCTTGATGAACTCTTAGTTCAGCTGCATTGAACTCACTGTTTGCTGAGCATGTGTTCGGTCACAACATCGGTGAACTTCTAAATCACCTATGTCCAACGCACGGTCCGCGGGAATCATGCGGCCCAGTCAAAGGTTTTGTGCGGCTAAGTTTAGGTTTTCGCTGTAATATAAGCAGCCTATATGCTGGCAACCTGTCGCTATTTTGATAATCTTATACTTTACATTTTTGATGCAAGCTACTTATCACGCTGTACCGCGTGCTGGGAGATTTCGAAATGTCCACTGACGCCGTGGTGCACAACTTTTTACTAGTTTTCTGCTTCTACCCTTGTTCCATTGGCACTATACTTCCTATGAGATCACACTTACGGAGTGGTTAAAGGTGCCAAACAGTTGTTTCCGTTGTAGTTCCCCAACTATTTATAGTTTACCAGGATCAAAGCAAGCCATTCAATGTGTGGCCCTGGTTAAAATGGTGACATAGTTTTTGGCTCAGTAAGCGATTTCGGTGGACATAGCTGTTATAAATGTTTGTTGTTGATTTTAACTGCCAAAAATATTTGTATCTTTTCCTGCAAAGAAGTTCGAACAGTATGCAGCACCAAAGGTTTCTCCAAACAGTGGGTGTGTTTGGTTCGCGAAGCAGTCAAATAACCTGGTTTACTGCTCCATGCTTGCCACAGGTAAAAGAAACCGCGTTGATGTGCTCAGATGCACCCGTAACTCAGCGCACAACTGCAGTAAAAATACTGTTTCACTGCTATTGCACGTCTACGTATGCCTCCCACCCCAAATGTGGAACAGGCATACCTGGGATCGGCAACCTTTTGCTAACTGTGCACCGACTTCAAGGTTTCAAATCATGCAGTGTGCCAACAACATACGTATTTTTGTACAAGTCAAGGTCAATATACCTTCTGTGTGGATCATAACAAAATCGATATGTAAAACTTGGAGTTTCTGAGTGCGTGCCGCAGGTTGCCGGAACCTGAGGTATACATTCAGGTAGTAATGCCTGTGTATGTTGAGTAGACCTGTATACCTATCGAATTTTGCATTAGATCCTAAACGTGTCACCTGTTCATCGTTATCAAGTCACATATTTTGTCTTGATCGAGACGCATCCAATTGTATGCTTTGTTTAACGACGTGCATCTTCATCTAACTTTTCTGTCTACTCTTTTCGGATGCTTGATACTTTCTACAAATATTTACTTGTGTTCCACCATCGTAACATGAACCACGAGTCTGATCCAAACACGTGAATACAAAAAACAAAACCTGGTGAAAAAATTATGAAACTTTTAGGAGCACTTTTGATTTTTGGAGAACAGTTAAGATTTATTTGGTGTCTTCTCAAATTGCAACGTTTTCTAGCATTTTGGGAATACACGCTACACATATGCGATAACATGGGTATGGTCACGCGTCAAAACAAAAGTGGCGTCAAAACATTAAAACACGCCACATTTATGCATGTGCAAGAATGTGCTGAGAAAGCTAGAAAAGTCGATTACTGAACACTGGGGATATCCCCCGCATATTTCAAACTACATTATGAATAATTTGGAACAGCTAGAGCAGTGTTTTCCAACCGGAGTTCCGCGAGTGGCTGTCAGGGGTTCCGCCGAAACAGACCGAAATTGCCTGGCACGAAATTCGCAATCACACTTCTGTGCGGTTGTAGCAATACCAGTGTTTCACAGGTTTATTACAGAAAGTAGGATAGACACTTGGATCACTGCATAGGGTTCCACAAGCAACGCAAACATTTGCGGAAGGTTCTGCTGCAGCAAAAAGGTTGAAAAACGCTGAGCTACAGGAAAATTTTCACTCATTTATGTTAATAAAGATCAGGTTATTCAATGTTCCTGTTGAATTTTTAGGTAAAAGCGAATCGGATACTAAGTTTGAAGATTTAGGCATTCGTGTCATTTTTGACATCAACGTCAGAGCAAACAATAACCAGACCTGAGCGATGCAGGGCAACACGCGCCCACTCCAGAGACCAGTGTCCAAACACTCAAGAGGTGAGAGCTCCGATGGAGGATTGTACCCGTTGGTGCAAGAAGGAGTGCAGGTGGCCCCAACTTGTGAATCTTGTTGAGTACATGTTGCGGGGCTAAACGATGTACCAGGTCCTATTGCCAAGCGGGGGCACACACCTGAAATCCAAAACCTTTTTATCCACCACACTGTTGATATAGTTATAAAAATACCAGTTGATGTTGCCTGGTGATTATAAAAGTGTGATTCATAAATTAATGGCAAGGTTTTGCTATACTCAGATCCAGCTTCATGACACTGTTATTTTTTGTGGCAATGATTGTGGAACTTTTGCCCTTTAATTTAAATCAGTATTTATGTTGCTATTGTACTTACATGTTGTTCAAACCAAGGAAATTCTCAAAAAAGGAGTGGGTATTGTATTCAAGAAACGTAACTGGAGAACATAAAAGCGCTTAATGTGGTGAAGGAAACAGCGAACTGCCTCTTTTAATGGCACACAAAAGAATTAGTGCAATGTGGGATTGTCACTGAGAAATTTTCAAAGACATTTTGAAAGTGCTAAAAACATTGGTTGTTAGGTGAAACGATAAGTTACAAATTGTTTTGGGTTCTCCCGAAAATATCAGCTGGTCGCAGCCCTGTGGCAAGCAGGGTTGCGGAGACGGAGGTTAAATGTCCGACTCCAACCTTCCCAAAATTTCTTGACTCCCACTCCTTAACATACCCTGAATGAAGTTTCGCTGTCACTATTTTTGTAGCAACTGGTTATTAATGGAAATTGTGGTACACAACAAGAATTATGCTGAAAAACTGTTTCAATTATCTGTTGCATCACAATACCACACTTCCATTGGTTGCTAGTTGCTACTCGCTTATTTGCCATTTTTCGACAGTCTTTGTTCATGTTATGTTAAGGAGGTTGGAGTCTGAAAATTTTTGTGGCTAGGAATGAGAGTTGGAGTGGGACATTTCACCTCCGACTCCGTAACCCTGACTGAATCACCTAAAAGCTTAAAAATCACTGACCACATTTCTACTTTACACTTCACAACACTCTAATCACTTGAAATGGTCAGTTTCTCTTGTACCGACTATTAAATAGAATTAAGTTAAGAGATAATGTTGTTTGCTGGCCAGAAACAAATAATTAACTGATACAACTTCCACAGATGTGTCACAGTTTTACTGCTACAACATTCAAATCACTATTANAATGAAGCCTGATTTTGTTTAGTAATTCATTTGCTAATACATAGACTTTATATCATTTTCAAAAGGTTTGAAAATATATGTCCAGTGTATTTTCCAGAAAAACATTTATAAAAAAAAAAGTTTTTCCTGCATTCATTTAAAAAACTGTTTAAATTTCAACACTTTTGTAACTTAGTCATTATTTAAAAATCCAACCTTCATTAACATCTTCATAATTTAAATAAATGTATAAAATGAACAATGCAAATCAAACTAACAGTGCCTTCAAACATGCATGACCAAATACTGAAGCAATAGCTCTTCCGCAGGAAATGAAAAATGTTTTTTAATCTGCAAAGCGAGTGGATTGTCACTCTGCATAGAAAAAGAAAACCTTTCACAAAACAGCAATATGATTTCATTTACTGGGAAATTTTTTTTCTATGTTTAGTTAAAGGCAGATAAATAATGAAAGTAATTCAAAAATTGTCTTTAATGTAACTAAATGCAATAGAAGAATTATTGCAAAAAACACTTTTCTTGACATTAAGCTCCAAAACAAAGAAATTTCATATTAACCACACAGACCTTTAACAGAAAAAATGGTCTTTTCTGTGCCAGAATTGTCATGAACAATCCATTCACCAGCAGCTTCATGGTTCTTCATGCTCAAAATTGCAGGGCCATGAAGGTCAGCGCTTCCAAAGTCAAGCACTCTGGAACAGTATGTTTTGTAGACAGAAGCATGATTGAGAAATGTTTTAACAAATAAAACTGTGGCTTGCTTTGCTTGTAAAAACAAAAGTCATGTAAAACAAGACCGGCACTACTGTCACTGTATATAATCAGTTGTTAATTGGCCTTAGACATTTGTCTTGGGTTGTTGCTGAAATATTTTTTACATCTAGCAACATAACGCTGTGGTCAGTTTTACAAGCAATACTTCAGCAATGCAAAGGGTTTCTGTGACAAGTGCACTACAATTAAATTCTGCCAGTGCTACCACCACAGCATTTTACCAAGTGTTTTGCCAGCAAGTCGTAAATACAAAACAATATAACAGTTGGTTTTAAAGACCAAGCACGAGGTTGCAAACCACTAGCATTGTTTTAAAGAAAATTAAAAGCATTAAACAACTGTTGCACCCTTTCACCAAAAATAATGTTGCTGACACAGAAAAGAATGATCTGAAGTTCAAAATCTTCTTGCTGTAACTATGGGGCATACTTCACCAACCTTTCTGTGGCATTATTGACAATACGGAATGGATTTTGTTGACTGTCTGAAAGCCATAGTACATGCTGATTCATGCAAGATGATAGAATTAATAGATGGTCAGTTGAAGTAACATCAATATCCAGACACATTCCTGCAAGTAAATCAAATATTACGGTAGTTAACTTGGCCTTCCAAGGCAATTTTTACAGAACAGATAACAAATTACCCACAGAAGTTGTTTTCTAACCATTTTGTGACATCATCAAGACAATACAACAAATTGAATCAGGGGTGTGGAACTAGGGGCCCTTATGAACATTAAATATCGCCAGCATCAGAATTTTCATTACGCAAGATAAAACATATTGCGTCAACAGAAAACTCTGTGATAAGCAGATACTTAAAACAGTAAGTCAGAAGGGGCATCTCTTACTCATAGTTTGCTCTCCTTGTTTTCCTGAGGACAAGGGTAAAATTTTATGATAAAATTATAATTATTTTTGTGGTCCACTGGCAATAATCCATGACATGTGTGGCCTGTGATAGTACATAAGATTCCTACCCCTGAACTAAATCTATACCAGGAAGCAGTAATTTTTACAATTTTCTGCTGTGAACACAAACAAAGCCTACTTTCATTGATTTAAAAAAACTATGCTTAAACTAAAAAATTTTTTGAGTTGAAATAATTATGATGCATAGCATGCATTTAATATGACACTTTCTTTATCCATTGGCTTCATTGCTGTGTGTAAATGGAAGCTTGGTGCTGTATTCCAATGTGTCCAGCAATGGTGGATGAGTCTTGTGTTTGTGAGACTTACATCTGCTAGTCTTTATATCATTACTAGGGCCATTTAAAGTCATATTTTTTTCTGTGCTTCAAGAAGCTAGGAAACGAATTGTAAAACCAATCGCAACCCTACGAAGTCTGTATCAAAAGTTATAAATTCATAAAAAATCATATTTTCCATGCTAGGTCATCAATTCATATTTTGCATTTTTTCAACCTAATTCAATAAGGAAACCATTGGAACAATCTCAAAACATCAGGTGAAACTACTACATTGACAAGTCTAAGCTGCATCTGGCAAATTGAACCCACTTGGGCACCCTGCAAATGTTGGCAAAAACTTAGGTGAACCAAGTTACTTTGATGAAATGTCACGCACTGTCTAAAAATGCATGTTCTTGCTGCCCCAAAGAAACAAACCAATGTCCAGCCTGCTTTCAATTTACTTCAAAGTTCAAAACACACTATATGTTTTGTTCAAGTTTTGATCTGTTTATTTCAGTGGGGCTTCAACAAAACATGGAGCTACCCTTTAGGGATTGGTGCCCTAATGTGCAGTGGTGCTGTAACAAGTGTTATGTGTCAGCTAACAATAGTGTTAAAAATGTGTCTGTAACCTTGTGATTCCACCTTCAACGCAGTTGCAAAAAGTATCTGTAACTCTGTGATTCCGCTGGCTCCACTGCCTTGTAAAATGTTGTTTTGTCTGTTTTTATCAACCAGCGTTATGCAGAGTATGTGTGCTTATGCTATGGACTTCGTGGCTGCTCACAAACAAATAAACTAAAAATTTACCTGGCCTCGACCAGTCTGGAAATTGGCATCCTACCCTGCAGTATTGTTGTACCTAGTGTTACAGGTTAGCGAACAATAATGTAATTGTAAAGTATGTGTTTGTAACCCTGTGGTTCTCCAACGCTGTTGCAAAACGTTCTGTTATGAAAGTGTCTGTAACCCTGTGATTCAGCCAGCTTCAATGCCATTGTAAAATGTTGTTTTTATCGACCTGCGTTGTGCAGAGTGTGTGTTTGTACTACGGACTTCATGTCTGCTGACAAATAAAATCAGTTTCAATTTCTTATGCCTATTTTCACTGGTAATGCTTCTTTATACAGTAGTTGTACATGTTCCAGTGATGTGCCCGAGTCATTTTTGTCGAGTCAGAGTCACAAGCCCTTCGAGTCATAGTCATCTCAAATTTTTGAGTCGAGTCAGAGTCATGACTTGGTCGAGTTGAGTCACAAAAACTGTCGAGTCACTTCCAAATCATTGGTTTGCAAGCTCGAGTCAATGTCGAGTCACATGAAATTTCACATTTTTTCTATTACATTTTTTATGCTACGACATGGCGCCCAACATGTTGTAAAATGGCACCCGATAAGTTAGAAAATTGTGCCCAACATGCTACTAAATGGCACCCGAGACAACAAAGTTTGATTGCAGGTTATTTATATATAAGTTTTCTCAGTTTGCATTTTACTTGTCCCTTTCACTCTTAGTCATTTCAAAAAGTCTAGCCCAACTTTGCTGCAAGTGTTGCAACAAGACATGGGGTAATCGTAATCAATTAGTTTTGAGTAATCGTAATCGANTGAATTGACCAAAAATGAAATGTAATCGTGATCGATTACATTGCCAATTTAACTGTAATCGATGATTATGTTTGTNATAAAACTTGGAAATCTTCACTCTACATCACTGTGTGCTGAACCGCGGTTGTGGCGGCTGGGTTTGCTCCTTTATCATCGTTTGTTATGGTTGTTTCAGGGAAGGCCACTTGCCCAGTCTGTGTGCGTTAAATCCAGATAGTCCAGTGGCAAGCACAGCGTTTGTAGCAAATTCTCGCTTTGTTCTAGCTACCCATCTTTTTGGCCACCAGAAGTAATGTAGCGAGTCTAGTGAGACGTAGCAACAAATATAAGAGCTTTACTTAAAAACGAGTTGACACTTTGGCAACATAATGGTGGGACAATGCGATGAGAGGTGTTGGTTTTATTTATGTATAGTATATTCAGAATGGACTTATGAATGTAAGTGCTGGAGTAGGCTATGTATACAATTGGTACAGTAGATTATATACTGTAAATTAATTATTTTCCAGGGAATTAGGTTCTTTAATCTAAGTTCAAACGATTTTTCCAAAACACTGATAACTAGCACGTCATCCGCGACCCACCAGATACTGGTTAAAATAAAAAACTCAACGAAACCTGTGAGGTTTTGTTGACCATTGACGTTTGCAGCTATATTGGCGTCACTGTTGATTTCATTCCAAAGTAAAAGCTGCACAATGCTATGCTGGCTTAGATCGTAACTCGCACTTAGAAGAGTCAGCAATATCGAAATTACTAACAAACAAATTTGCAGCGTTGCTGGACGAATGTTTGAGCCCGATAGGTGTCGCTTGACTGTTAAAGATTTGAAGCCTTGATGTTTATCAACTGTAACAAAGATTTTAAAGATTGATCATTTTTGTTTTTAAAGTGTTTGTTGTAGTGGAGCAACTGGCGGGAGGGATGAGGGGTGATTTGACTCCACTGGCCAGCTAAATGTAAAAACCGGGCCGCCACTTAGCTTATCTTTGGGTTTTAGTATTCTTTTGGTTTTCAGTAGGTTGTCTTTTTGCATTTTTCGGAGATTTTCCATTGATTTGGGGTTTTAGTATAGCCATCCGCAAATCACACCCGGATTCACCATTATTTCTCAAGTTGTTTTTCTACGTGTTGAATTGAGGGTCACCTGTAGAGGCTAGTTGGCTTCTTTCAGGTAAGTTTCCCTTCTACCTCAAACCTCTAGTTACGCCACTGGTTTGTTGAGTGCACGATCATCTCGGTAAACAATTAGCGTAATTTGTTTTTCCGGTGCTTGATCTTTACAGATAGTAATTTTGGTTATTGCATTCATTAATATCATATGTTGTCTAAAAATATACTTACATCAAACCATGCAAATGGGGTTTGTTTTCGATCTGAAGATGTTTCAAGACAAATGTCATCGCGATTGTAATCGTGATTACTTTTGATGTAATCGCAATCGATTACATTGTGATTTTGTTCATTCGTAATGGTAATCGAGCAGGTGTCAAGTAATCGTAATCAATTACATTTGTGCTGTAATCGCCCCATGTCTGGTTGCAACCACTCGGTTAGTGTTGTGTTGAATGTGCGATTCGCCACGAACGGAATGTACGCGAAGAACAACACCCATATATGTGTCGGAAACAAGCAGAAACAGAATGAGGATGACATTGGATCTCTATTGTTTGCTGGCACAGTATGAAGCTTTGCATACTTGCCGCCTGGGTTTTCCAATCACAACAAAGTGGTGCTTTGACCAGGATGTGAAGGTGGTGCCAGGTGCAACCTCCACAAAAAGAATGTGCAGTAGGTGCAGTTCACAGCAAAAAGGAGGGGACATTGTTGCAACCTCTCAGTTGATGTTGCGTTGAAAGTGCGATTCACCACAAATGGGATGTGCGCAGAGAGCAACACACAAATATATGTGACGTGAACAAGCAATAAAAGAGTGATCTCATCAGGTTATCTCTATTATTGCTTGCTGCCACAGTGTGAAGCTTTGCGAACGTGCCATTCGAGCTTTTTGATCACAACACAAGAAATAGATTAATCAATAAAAAATAAAAAGCAATAAAAGAGTGATCTCGTCGGGTGATCTCTATTATTGCTTGCTGCCACAGTGTGAAGCTTTGCAAACGTGCCGTTCAAGCTTTTTGATCACAACACAAGAAATAGATTCATCAACACTAAAAAAGCCTTCAAAACACTATACATTTTTATTTTGAGATGCTTCAGATTATTCTTAATCCAACTTCAGTCAAAAAATAAAGCAGTCAAGTCCGAGTCACCAAAAATCGTGACTTGAGTTGAGTCCGAGTCACCAAAAATCGTGACTCGAGTCGAGTCATTGACTCAAGTCACACTATCACTATTTTGGTCATATAAAGTCATATTTTCTGAAAAATGAAGTCATACAATCAATTTTTAGGTCATTAAAAATGGCCCTAATCATTACTTGGGAGATCAACAGCTATGTACAAATGGCAGCTGCTTCAAGCAGCTGTCATTTCATCAGTTGCTGGTGTATTAACACTTTTGGTGCAGATTGACATATATGTATATGTCATTCATTCAAATGTGCCAGGCGCGGCATGACACATATATATAGTTTGTGACTTGATAACGTTTTCCGTACTTGTTTTTTTGCAAGAAA
>JGI24021J15306_10000814_pt1 | contig 27233 bp, 18 predicted proteins | sample Ectturendosymbi1_FD_15306 | JGI IMG/M metagenome (IMG submission 15306) | reverse complement strand
GTGTACCAGTGAACGATCTTTTTCTACCTTACGCAGACTAAAAACGTGCTTGCGAAGTACGACCAGTGATACCAGAATGAACGGGCTTGTATTGATAAGCATTTATCGAAATTACACTCCTTCCCAGGAACGGATTATTAACATGTTAAGTGAGACATCCAACAGGCGTTTAAATATGTGTTTATAACTGCTTGACAATGTTTACATATTGTATTGCTGCTTGTTTTATATTTTTTCTTATCATACTTTCAATTTTAGTGCAAAGAAAAATTTTGGCACTTTGAAACCCCCCCCATGAAAATTTTCTGCGTACGCCACTGAGAGCCAGTGATGTANCGAGACCGTAACCTTCGAGACCGAGACCTGGTTAAAACTTCGAGACTGAGACGGAGACTTCATCAAAAACTCCAAGACCGAGACACAAGACTTCAAAATTTGTGCATTTTAACGAATTTTTAAAAAAATATCGTCACTCGTCATCACTTCTGAATCGAATTTTTTCACATTTCTGGCATTTTTCCGACATGTTTTGGATGTTTCTTACCTGCAAATACAACAAACAAAGAATCGTTGAATTGTAGAAATTTTACTGAACCATTTCTTTGCAACAGTCCAAGTCTGAAAACCTGTAGCCTTCGAGACCGAAACGAAACCTGAAACCTTCGAGACCGAGACTCGCAAAAATGGGTCAGGAGACTAGTCTCCAGACCGAGACCAAAACCAAGTGTCGATACTCCATCACTGATAAGAACTTTTGGAAAGCAGATTTCACGCCCAATTGTGTTTTCAAGGAAAGCAATCACACGTGAACGTAACCAGCAATGTTGATCCACGCGTGTCACGCCAAAGCACCTCTTACGCACGATATCTCGTCGACAACCGCCACGTTTTCCAGTGTGGCAGCTGGCAGCCATTGGGTTGATTCAGCTTCATTGGCATTTTTTGTCTATCTGGACCTGGCAACCCTGAGTTTTACCGAGATACTGGTAGTGTTACAAACGCGCCATTATATATGGACAAAGCTGTTAGCTGGATGATACAGTAGTTTTAATGACAAAATGGTCCCAGCACTCCAGAGCTTTTGCTATTGGATGGCAAAATAGTCAAGAAGAAGAGTACGTTTTAGATTTTCACAGGAATTGGATCGTAAAACTGTCAGTTTTCTGATTTGGTTTGGATTTTGAAATTGTTGGTTTGGATTTGGATTTTAAAAACAAATATCTATTGATTTCTGCTTGCTAATGCTGGCCTTCCCTTTGCGAAACCGAAATGTGTGAGCTAGATCCATACTCAGTTACTGAAGTGATACAGTTGTGGTTTGTTAAATAAGCATTCTAAAATTCTAATTTTCCATGATGAATGGTTTTATTACTCCTGCAATGTTTTCATCTTCACAACAATACTCAAATGTTACCATAACCAGACATACTGTAGACTCAAACATGATTGTTTTCTAACACTTACAAACTTCTGAAACCTTACGCAATGGCTAATCACCTATCTTTTTGCTGTTTATCAGGGTTTGTGGACTACAACAATGCAGTATATACTACTGCATAAGATAAATGATGTTGTGGCTACTTCGCAATCTTTTTTCTATCAAAAAGAATGTACATACTTTAGGGGAAAGTTAACCCCCATTAAAATACAGTATAATATACTCGCTTATTAGCCGCATCCATAGATAAGCCGCAGCAGAAATTTTAGCCATATATACTGAGAATAAAGGGTAATTCATGAATAAGCGCAGGTCAATTGACCTTTTCGGTTTTCACCGGTGAAGACCCTGCACGATCAATCGACCACAAAATTAAATATTGATTTTTACAGGCAAATATAATGAAAGNCAATTTTTGTTCAAAACCTAAGAAATCTTCTTTGTTGGAAAAAAGAAGTTCGTCTGTACAGCAGATCGTCGTAGGTGTCTTCTTCATCTGTGTCATGGGTGTCGTCACGAACATCTGTCCAGAGAATCAATCTGTCCACTCATGCGAAAACTTTGTCCCTCTGGGTATGTCGCGTGTATAAGCCGCAGGTAAAATACAGGCCATATTCCAGGTAAAAAAGCGCAGCTAATAAGCGAGTATGTACGGTAGATTAATATTTGTTGTAGGAAGTTATATTTTATATAACATTTAGTGCTATACTACAGTACAACAACCTGCATAAGCAACAGCTTTTCACCTGAGGGCAATAGAATTATACAGAGAAAAAATTGTTGGTTGCTTTGTATCTTAATAGCCCCTTGTTGATTGCTTAGAATTGACTTTTCAAAGGCATTTTTGTTCATTATAGCATTCTTAACTTTTTGATGTCATTTGTGTCTTGTGAACCAAAAGTCTTCTTTATTAAAAGGAAGTTGTAGTGCATAAAGCTCTTCTAAAATTCATTCCAGGATTGATTTTTCTACTTGGTTGAAGCATTTGTTTTGCAGTATATGTGCATACAGCCAGTACTTATTAAAAGAGTGCATTTAATTTATTGTAGATAGTAGTATTTTGGAAAGTGAGAAATCTTGTGTTTGTTAAAATTGTCCAGGACAATTTTTTGAAATTTAACAGGGTCGTCTATTAAATTGCCATTCGAGTGGCTCAGCTAAATCTGTCAATCATCTATTCTAATAATTTAAACTGTGCAATTAGTTGTTAAGTACTTTATGATGTGATGATGTTATTCTAAGCATAATCTTATTTAGTCTCAGGTTCTAACAATTTATGAAAGAATTTTGCAGTTCTCCAGCTAAGCATTGCACTTTCAGCTAGAGAAAATTTTGCTTATGCAGTAATAAAATTCTTAACGTAGTCTCAAACTACAAGTTGTGCCCATTTTCAACAAAAGAAAAAACAAATATATGTGAAGAGTATATTTGTTAACGATTTTACGTTTACTGTGTGCTGTACTACATACAACAGTCTTGAACAGTTAAATCAGCTGTGCATGCTTTTTTTCAGTTCATTGTGTTAGGGTAACATTTTGCTAATGTATTTTTAGAAAGTCTTTTTATTTGCACTATTACTTGTTGCATTTGGTTGGAAGCACAAAAGTGATGACATCCTTGAAGATGTAAGATACAGTATTTTTGTATGCTATGTTTGCAGCTTTTTTTTATAGCCAACTTCAAAGACTTTTATTTAAGGCAGTGGCTATACAACGAGATGCAATAGGCTTGGTAGAAACATAGTAAACCCAAAAGGTAAACCTAAAACCTAACCATAGCCCTAACCTAATGCTAACATAATGCTAACCTAATCCTAACCTAACCCTAAGCTAACTCCAACGCTAACCTGACACTAACCTAACGCTAACCCCTAAAGCAAAAGTTTGGAAAGTTTTGAAAAAAGTAAAGAAAAACTGGTCCCACGAATTCAAATGTGCAAGCAGTCACTATCACGAAAACGCGAGGTGCCAAGATATGGGAGGCGAACCCACAAGCATTGGCATGGTAGAGTTGAAACATTACCAGGTTGACGCCGCTCGAGTGACAAAATGACCGCATTATTCGAACCACGTCATGCAGGGCAGTTCCCTAGCCACTTCAGGGGCATAACGAGGTTAGATGACGCCCGGGGCAAAAAACAAGTTTGGCGCCTCCGTGGTCGAACTGGCGCCCCCATGGTGAAAGTTTGGTGCCCCCTTGTTTGAACCTGAGCTCTTTCGAAAGCAAATTTACTGTATTGAAGAAAGTACTTATGACATTGTCGGGACTTCTAGGTGGCTCCCGTAGTGATTCGGTGCCCGCGCAGTGATTTAGTACCCCATAGTGAATTGGTACCTAGGGAATTGTGCCCCCTTGTTATGCCCCTGAGCCACTTTATTTAATACACCTTTGTGTAGGCCATAGTCATACTGTATATGAGTTTGCACAAAATCCAGATATTATTATTGTAGCCATTGTGATCTTACTAATAGAGCACAGAGCTGACAATTATGCAACAACCGCTATAGTACCTTGTATGCTTGCAAATAAGTCGATCTTATGTATAAGTCGATGTGTATTTTAAGACAAAAAATTGCGTCATTTTAAGTATTACCTGTGTATAAGATGACTGTAGATTCCAGGCACAGTCACTGTAGGAAACAGCAATCGTTGTCCTCTTTTCATTTGTGTAAATAGCAAAATCACTGAAGCATATCAAAGGCGTGGTCATTTTTCCATTTTCTCTCATTTCTTTCTTTTTTCAACCTGACCGTCATTGTGAAAGCTGCTTGTTGTGTCACAACTTCAACTTTGATGTGAGCAATGTCGACGAAGGCATTCTGCATGCTACTCATTGATGCTGTCTCGCATGCGCATTGGCATGTGCAGTGCAGCACTGCCTTGCATGCGTGTTAGCATGGACGCTGTTGCCTTGCATATATGTGTGGACATGCGCGCTCTAATCTCACATGCATATCAGCAACAGCAACATCTCCATTAACATTACCTGTGTATAAGTCGACCCCAAAAATAGAACCTTAAATCATCTCCAAAAAACTCGACTTATACACAAATATATACAGTAATTAGCTGCCATGTATTGCATATAATCTCTTAGTTTATTCATACATAGCAATAATGTGGTCTAATTTCTGTTATATACTTCTTGGTCTGCAAGCTTGTATGTCAAGGGTGTGCAACCGTATAGCACTTCCTGACCTAAGGCACATAACCAGATTAGTCCACAGCCGCAGGTACACATGTCAACCTCTGTGGGTTAGACAGCTTGATGTCCACTCACAGAAGATTAGCAATACCCTATTAAAATCTGCACCTTTCTGCGGGTCATTAAACATAAACGCCCAGGCCACGGGTTGCACATCCCTCTTTTCGTCATGTGACACTGACAATATTGCTGATGCTGCAATTAGAAAGGTACTGTGCAAAACTTAAGCATAGTTGAAAACATGTTAATGATGCAAGCTATAATGTGAGTGCATACTGCATTAATACAATTAGAAACAAAGTATATACCTATATGTCTCTGTTGTTTAGTCAATGGTGTGAACATGACATTTCAGTTCAACACAAATCACATGTTGCAATGTAACTTGTCATTGGGTTCTTACATTTAGCAGAAATATAGCAGATTATATGCTTAAGACTATTTCAAAAGAATGTTTTCATGATTTGACTGATCACAATAAGAACGTTTTATAAATGGTTGTGTTTGTTAAACTGATTGTGATCAAAGCAAGGAAATCCTTAAGATGTTCTATATTGCTTGATTTTAGTGTAGAAATGATCATTTGCTCATAGTTACAGGTGTAAAAAGCCTAGAGTTTGTTGGAGCAAAATGTATTTTTGGTAAACAATGCATGTTTTGTTTGTGTTTCATAAACTTATGTTGGTGTACAATTTGTTTTCATTTTCTCTGTTAGGTTTTTAACATATATGTACCAGACAAGACAGTAAATTATGGCCAGAAAAGTGGTACACAACCTTGAGTGTGTTTTTGATTTACCATTAACATTTTATATGTTGGTATGTTAAAGACTTCTTAAAATTTTTGTTCAACAAAGCATGATTTTCAAATGCTGTGGGAAGCTAACCAGCCTCTTGCCTTGTCTGTCCTGGGTATAATAGTGCAGTGTATAAATTTTATTGTGCTTGGTGTTTCATAGACAACTTAAAGTAATATGGAATGGCTTCACACAGTAAAATACCATCCATTTCACAGGTGCTGAAAATGAAATATTAAATAAGGCAGCCAAAATGCAATCAGCTAATGAGTTGTGATCACAGTGTGGTTTTGGAACTTTGTTGTCTGATTTTGCATAATTTTCATTTGTACTTCACTGTGATAAAGAGTCATGCAAAATATTCTTTTGACTGTAGCTATCCTAATATTAGTGCTGTTCTAGTTTTGTGTGCTAAAATTTAGTTCGTGAATTCAAGTTTGTATTTAAGCAAATCATAGCTAAGCACTTCTTGCTTTTATGCAGATTGGTTTGTGGTGATGTGCAAGGCAACTTTGATCTTGTTTACAATCGTATAAACAAGCTTCTCAAAAAAGGCAACTTATTTGATGTGAGTAATACTTACAATTTTTTCCACCTTTTATTTTTTGTGTGTTATCAGTTTGGTCAAGGTGGATGTTTAGCTTGCAGTCTGCTCAACAGTGTTTTGATAAGAATGAGCCCAGAACTTACAAGGAAAGCCACCTTTGTATCAACGGCAAGCCTTTGGCTCAACTCTGAGTTTTCAAATGTTCATATGCAGAAATGTGGTAAAACTATACTTCTTTATATCAAGCAAAACAGTCAGGCAGAGGTTCCAAAATGGGGTGTCATGATGTCCTGGTGTGTCATTTTGAGATGCAAGGATGTTGAAGGCTTATATCCATCTTCACTGCTGAGATCTTAGGATTTTAGAAACACTTGCTCAAGCTTAGTTGATGAACTTGTAATAGATGTCAAAAGAGAAATGTGATTAGCTGTTGTGATTTATGATTAGCTGAAATGTGATAAGCTGTTTGAAACATAGCGCTACATGTTGATATGCTATGTCACTACAAGCAAATGAATGGCATTAAATAACAATCTGTGCATATCTTTTTGCATGCATCATTTGATTTATGCATAGGATTAGTGCATTGGGAACTTTGTGAAGGAGAACTCCTGAGTTATAGAACTGATGGCTTTTCAAACAAAATGTTTGAATATAGTGAAAAAACCTCCTTGTCATTTGTAAAAGTAGATGATTTGATTATTACTCTTCTAACTTATTTCACAAGAAGAAGTCATTACTAGGAGATATGTGAACCTTGTGGAAAGTCTTACATTTTTGTCTGAAGTTTTAAGTGGATGTTTGGACTAAAACTATACATGTTCACATTGTTCAGGGTTTTTCTTAAGGAAAATGTTAGGTACCTGGTGTGGACCTGTGGGGACCCGATTTCTCTAACTCTAGGGACCCGATGATAATTTTCTCCAATCCTAGGAACCCGATTTTCAATTCTAGGGACACGATACTAAAACACCTTAGTAAAAACCTGCATGTTTATTTAGATAGAAATTGTCAAGGTAAGCATCAAATTCTACAGTTTTTAAAGTGCCAGCAAATCAAGCTCTTGTCTTTAGTGTGGTAAAGCAAAATTTTTATGTTATTAAACTGTACAAAGCACTATAATTCTGTGTAGGCGATGGAAGCAAAATGAAAAATTCAATACTTTAAGTGTGCAAAGACATTGTAGCAACTTACCTGTGCATCATGTAGCTGTAGACTACCATTTGACTGTGCACAGGCATTTAGAATGAATAATTTTGTTTTTTTATGAGGTTGGAACTGTACTTCCAACAAGGTGTAAATTGTTTAGCTGTTAATACCTTTCCACACAAAAACCATCAGTTGAGCAGAGGGTGATCTTGAGTATAAATATAAAGGAATTTAGCTTGTGAAACTCTTTTCTATAAAGGCTACCCCCACATTACACTGTGCACCTTGAGTACTCCAAGTTATTTGTTGAATAAATACTGTTTTCGGCCACCTATCGCTTTTTGTTAGGGTTTAAACCTGATTCGGAAAAACATTGAACTGTGGGGTGACAGGAGAAAATATCATGTTGGCAAAACACAGCTAGAGGAATTTCTATTCTTGTAAGCAAGCAATATTTGTCAAGAATATCATGAAAACATAAATCACTTATGCAGGTACATTGCTTGAACTGCATCAGCTAGCTGCAGAGAAACTGGCAAAGTCAATAACATAACCTTGAATAGTATATTTGCAATGAAGCAATGAAGTAAATTGAGTTTTATTGTACTCATTTTGGAGAGTCGCAAATGGTCTGTGGGTGGTCATCTTAACTACGTGCTGTAGGCCACACGGCTACTTTTGCAGTTCATGCTGTGTTGGTGGCAGGCCAATGGCAGCATCATGCATGAAGCTTTAGCTTTTACGCATGCATTAACATCGAGCTGCAGGTGCCAGTTTTTCAAGTTTTCAGTATGACCCAACTGGGATTTGAACCCAGCCTACCAGCTTTCCCACTTGGCCATTTAGCCGGCTAGGTGGTCTAGTAAGTCGTCAGAGCGCGTGCTACCAATGCTGCTGATAGACTGGGTTTGAATCTCTGATTGGTTCATACTGCAGACTTGAAAAATGGTACTTGTGGCCTGTCCAGATTTCTATTCTCCGTGTTGGTACAAGGGAAAGGTTTACACGTGGTGCTGCCGTTAGCCAGCCGCCAGTGCAGCATTCACTTCAAAAGTGGTTGCATGGCTAACAGCACAGAGTAATTGGAGATGGGCACCCACAGATCACCAGTGAGAGGGTGACCCTCCAAAGGGAGTACAAAACAAATATAATGAAAGCTTCTTATTGTAAATTAGATTCTCTCCATATTTCTGCTTCTTTGTAAGATAGTAATTTTTCCTAGTATTGCTGTGTATTCCATGAATAAAGCATTTTTTGCCAGCATATGTTGTGTCGTAGTTAAACAATGTATGTTTTCATTGCAAGCATATATGCCTGCATTATTATGTTACTGCATTGCTTTTAACTGGCTTTTGAACAAATTTTCTCACTACTGTGTTGAGTAATTTGTCATGATTCTCCCATGTGCTTCAAAGCAATTTGTCATATTTCTCCCATGTGATTCAACAGCTTGTCAATGCTGAATTCTGTATAGTGCTTTGCTTTTAACAAGTCTCTACTTAGTGATTTAGTACCTTACAGTTTTCCATACATGTTTACTATCAGTGTTAATAATGATCATGAAAAAATTGTGGTCACATCTATTTGCATTGTCATATTGTTTACTGCTTCTAGATGATGCTTTGTGTTGGCGATTTCTTTGGCGATGGTGAAGGTTCTCAAAATCTATGGCAAGAATACAAATCAGGTTCAAAAACTGCACCGTTGCCAACGTTTATCTTGGGGCCTAACAACAAGGAGCATGTGAGTAACTTCACGGAAGGCTCTGAAGATGGATTTGAACTATGTCATAATATTACCTTCTTAGGTAATGCATGAACATTACTCTAGCAAATTAGTCCCTATGCCTATGTTTTGAATTCACTCAATGTATTTGGAAGCCACCTTGTATCAACGTAGGAAGTGAACACTGCCTATATGCTAGAAATAAGCATATGCTGGGTTTGCTGTAGTTTTACAAAGTTTCCATCCACCAACGATTTTCTGTTAAAAATAACCGCAGCACTGATAGAACTCCAAGTGCTCGACGGTCTAGGACTGTTCGACGACAGAACATTTTGGCAATAGTGGTCACAAATCTTTTGTACGAAAAAAGTGTGTTTTTGAAATACTTCAAACAAATGTTAGACAGCAAAGGATGTTTGCTTACCCTAAACCTAAGCCCTAAATCTTAACCCTAAACCAGCTATGTCCAACCCGCGGGCAGCATACGGCCCAGTCGAAGGTTTTGTGCGGCCTAGTTTAGGTTTTCGCTGTAGTATCAGTAACCAACTACCAACTTACTGACAACCTGTCCTATTTTTGATAATCCTACGGTACGTTGAACATTTTTGATGCAGGTGGTCCTCACTGCCATTTTATTACGTCCATACTGCGTACAGGTACATTTCTACTTGTCCACCGACACCTAGGTGCGAAATTTTCTACTAGTTTTCTGATGTCTACCCTTCCTCCATTGGCACTTAACTTGTCTATGAAATCACACTCAAAGGTGCCAAACAGTTGTTACCATTGCACTTAGGATTGGAACGCTTTCAGTACATTAGCTAAAACTAAATTTAGTTTACTAAGATAAAAGTAAGTCATTCAAAGTGCGGCCGTCATTAAATGTCATTCAATGTGTGGCCTTGGTTGAAGATAGTGACATGATTTTTGGTTGAGTAAGCAATATCGGTTGGATATAGCTGATCTAGACGCTAAACGTAAACCCAAACTTTCTGAAGAAAGACGTAAAAAGCGCTCCCATCAAAAGTGTCATGTCTTATTAACTAATTTGTCATGTCTAAAATTGATTCATCGAAACGGCATCGCCAAACTGTCCCATTCCGACGTCAAACGTCTTTTGCGTCACACTGTTATTTCTTGCGTCACAGAGTCTTTTGGGTTTGAATTGCTAGCATTGCCAAGTGTTGCTTTATTTTTTGACTGAAGATGGATTGAGAATAATCCGAAACGTCTCAAAATGAAAATGTATAGTTTTTTGAAGGCTTTTTTAGTGTTGATGAAACCGTTAAGTCTATCCCAATTTTATGCTCCAAAGATTACTTTATCGGCAACGCTTTGACTTTTGCGCTAAAACAATTTTCCTTTCAAATGGACTGTGGTGCCGAAGTTGGTATAGGTATTGTGAAATCATGCGAATTTTCGATGTTGGGGTGTATTTCACCGCACCTTACTTCTTTCTTCAGGCAAACGAGGAGTTTTTACCGGTACGTCTGGTCTCCGCATTGCTTATTTAAGTGGCTGCGAGTCTCCGTCCGGCTCAGGCCCCGCTCCGAAGCATTGCTTCACATCTGCCGATATTCAAGCTACAACCGCCACTTTGAACACATCCGCTGCTAGCTACACNGGTGTTGATATACTGTTGACTTCTGCGTGGCCCAAAGGAATAACGGCGTACGGCAACGCCCCTGTGAGTATTGCTTTGTGTGTCGCAAAACCGTTGTTTTCTGATGAACGATTTCCACTGGTAGGTGAAGTAATTCATATAAAGGATGTTTAAGATAAACACTGGCCAAATTGAAGTGTTATTGAGAAATATTAGCAAAGATCAATGGATGAGATGCAAAGCGGTTTATATGAACGCCCACCGCTCTGTACAACTTCCTGCCGAGAAGCAAAGTCATCCATCGAAATTCTTCTACAACTTCTGCGGAATGATGTGTAGTGATCATGTGGTCAGCAGAATGGGCAAAGCAAACAAAACTTAAGCCTGCTTGTGTTGTCCCTGAACATCGGGTTAAATTGTTTCTATGCTTTATTCGTGGTCGACGTTTCTGCATGTCGCTCTCAGTCAATTGCGCTTGTTTTTGTTATATTCGTTATCAGCAAAAATCGTCGAAATTTTTTTCGTACGAGCGAATTGCCCAGCTAATAGCAATTAACCTTGAAGAAGCGCACAACATCGAACAATACTGCTATGTGTTCCGCGAATTCTGCTGTTTTCGTTGTGCAGTGCATATCAGTAAAGTTTCGATGACGCTTGCGTCATAAAGTTTTTTCAGCAAAAGCGTTCAATTGTTCGTTATAACAGTGGTTCCCAAACTTGTTCGAACCGTTACCCAAATCAAGGTAATGATTATGTCTTATTACCATCAAAACTTTTTTCGCATTTCAGGTCGAAAATTTAAATTGCAGTGATCACTCATAATACAGACCAACAGTGTGATTTTGGTTCCGCGTTACCCACCGAAGAATCGCATATTACCCCCGGGGGTAATTTACCCCAGTTTGGGAAACACTGCGTTATGCGAATACAAAGTTTGCAATACTGTGTATCGGAAGCGTGCCACCAGCAACTAACGTCAAGTGTCAATCGCGCTCCAACTCCGCGCGCCAATTCGTGCACAATTGGAACGATGAAGAAGTGTGCTTGCGTTTTATGTCGCTTCTGCGCATTATCTCTGATTCCTCTTTTTGATTGTTTTGCAGAGTTCAGAAAACTGCAAGAAGTGTGGATCACATCTTGTCTCTGAACTCGCTTCTACAATACGGCCGAGGTGGGGATTGGGTTGCAAGCTGTGCAGAATTTTGTATGGTCATAAAAGCAATAAATCGGGTTGTCTTTGAAGTAACAACTAAAGATTGTTTTTTTATTGCTTCGATCGTTTCAATTCAACCCTTTACCACTTCCACTGTTCCGTTCCAGGCAAATCGTACTTAATTTTGACCATGCCGCAACATTTGAACGTTACTAAATCTCCGATGGACTTGTTTTTGGTGGCGATTTATTACAAAACCTGGGTAAATGTTACGAAAATTGCCATGTAGTAGTGGTGGCATTGGCTGTTAACAGTTGATGACAATTTTTTCGTGCAGGTATCACTTCGCGGCCCTCGAAGGCGTGCACTACGAACGCGTGCCATACAGGAATCACACGGTTTTAGCTGAATCAGCCCGTCACGTGACAAGGTTCATTGCTTTAGCAGCAGCCGGAAACACAACAAAACAAAAGGTAGAAATGTCAGCTTGTTTTTATTTCAAAGGTAGGAACATAAGCTTCCGTTTAATCTTTACACGCCATCTGGCGTTTGCTTTATTTATTTAGTTGTAAACTTCTAGTACGTTCTTGTGGCGGTGCGTTGCGAGACCGTTCCTTGTTTTTTGCAGTACTTGTACGCGTTCACCATTGCGCCAATCGCGCATCTTTCCTCTTCTGAGCTCACGCAACAACCCACCGACACTACCGAGTGTCCTTTCAAAGCTCTTCAAGCGGAAGAGGGTCCGTTTAAAATCGAAACAATAGGAACGGACGTAAGTTGCAGTTATGGTTGAATTACATGGAACCAGCGAAGTCGGAACAATTTTCAGTTTCAGTTCAGTTTCGTTTATAATGTAGCAACTTGTGAAATATATTTCTCGCTGCTGCTTGTTGGAGATCGTAGTGAGTAAGTGCGAGCGTATGTTTCAGTGGTTATTCATCAAGTTCATGTTCAAAATTTGGAAACGCTTGGTTTGCTGGACAATTAAGTTGCGTCGTTGTAACTTATTGCTGTATTCATATTTATGTACATTCTTTTTGAGTGCAGCAATATCGATGGAACATGAACTATGAAATTCCGAATTCTGGCAGGAAAAGAAAATCACAGAACGACAACCGCCAGGCGCCAAAGAAACAATCGCGCCCTCGTAAGTTCTTTTCTTAAAAACGCTGAATCAGTTTTTTTGTTTCTGTTTCAGAAAATGACGTCGGCAGTCTAAGTGAGTTCCGCGAAACTTCAACTTAACAAAAAACGGTTGTCATCGTGTGTGAAAGAGTTTGCATTAAAATTAACGAACTGCAGCTTGTGATCGGAAACGTAGTTTGGATCATTCACATTAAATCAATACATCACGCAGTGCACGTTGACAAGGAATAAGATGACGTAGAACTAGGTGTTTGCCGCCAGCACTAAACTGCCAGAAACGTGTTATGGGAAAGATCCGTACAAATCATGATGTAATGAGCAAGGCTGATTGTACCTCGTTTCAAAATGTGATGCAAAACTTTGTCTGCACTGTTCAGGCAGAAGCAGTAACTTTGAAAAGTGGAGTTGCTGGCTTTCAAGCAGACTTGGACAAGTAAATAATTCTAGTTTTCTAATTCGATGAATTAGAGCGAAATGACTGTAATTCTAATTTCAATCTAATTTCCTAAAAGCTTCAGTGCTCTAATTTTAGTTCTAATCTAATTTCCGATTTTGCCAAAACGCTAATTTGTCCAACGGGATTTTTAAAGATGAAACGAGAATGAACCCTTGCGCAATGAAAGTGCAACAAAACGGTCACAAGCGCCATGCGCCATCCCATCACTTGAAAAGTGAAAACAGTAAAAACTTCGATGATATTATTTTCTCATTCACAGCTGCAGTACAGACTATGTGACCTTACGTCACATTGCCTGTCCATTCACGCGCAGACGTCACAACAGTTACCAGGTACATGCGACAGTCAGTCAGCTGTGATGTTTTAGGAAAAAGCGATCATCGTTTCCCTTGTCTGAAGGTTGCTGCTCAAGAACTGGGTATGACAGCGACATCGGCTCAGTCGGAAATAGTCTATAGCCATGCAGTCGAATTGTATAGCGAGAAACGCACCAATCTTGGCGTACGAATCTTTATTATCTCATGCTTACGAGAATGAATCCACATTTNGGCATTAATGAATTGAACTTGGAGTAGAGTCGCTGTGATTTGCTCTGCTATCTGGTCGGAGCTNAAATTTCAGGATTCAGCTCCAAGCAACTAAATTTTTTGGGTCCGGCTCTNGCACAATAATCCAAAATTTATTTTTAATCTGCACGTTTCTTTTTTAGAGGACTGGTCGTGTTGGTTTTGCCTTGGCGGAGAAAAAGTCGAGAAGCACCTCGTGGCGAGTGTCGGAGAACTGGTACGGTCGCAATGTTGTGATGATTTTCGTCAATGCCACGCCTTTTCCGATTCTGCGTCAGTCAAACTACTGATTTTGTATTTTTTATCGAGGGGTGTGCGATGCAGGGTGTCGGAGTCGCAAGGAGTCGGAGGTTTTTGGGTGGAGTCGGAGTCGGATTTTTTATCCGACTCCGGAAGTCCATTTGAATCATTTTTAATATTGCACTCCTAAGTTAGGAATCCTAACTCATCCCTGTTGAAATGGTACGATTTCTTTGGAATAGGCCGTGCCAATTTTGGGCGAATGTTTCAGATCTCTATGTAAGTTGGTCAAAAGTTGCAGTTGGGCTCATCATTCACAAAAACGATAAAAAAAGTTGAATCACTTCTTGTTTGACGCCTCGTCTATGAGCGTTTCCATGGAAACAACCCAAAAAATAGAAAAATGCAAGATCTCAACAACCGAAAGAGCTAGAACAATTTTTTAATGAACAGGAACTAACATGTTCCTATATGCATTTAATACATTTGACTTGCTTATAAATATGTGTTTTGAGATATTTAACATTTTTTGATGATTTTAGGCTCTTTTTTATTTTTGATGCTTACTGGTACTTGTATGAAACTTAAGTAGAAAATTTAGAAAAAAAATCTTGTTCGACAATGCAATCCACAGTGCAATGATCAGCCAGAAGCTTAATGGGTGCATTTTGAAGCACACTGTCATAAAGTTTCTATGTTATACATTAACAAAAGATATCCTGTAGATAATGTTTGCATTTAGCAATGTTACCCTTAACTCATACATCTAGAGACAGTAACAAAATGCTTGTTTCTAAAATATTTTTGGCTCGCTTCTTTGTCACTGGTAACAGCCAAACGTCATTCACCTTACGTTTAGGAGTCGGAACAGGAAATTTGGAAAGGTCGGAAATTTTGTAAGCTAGGAGTCCGATCGGACATTTTACCTCTGACTCCACAACCCTGCTGAAAATCACTTGATTGTGAAGCGAGTGCTGGCAGTGAGTCCGTGAAAAAGCTAAAAACGTGCCGCTGAATAAGGCACCATGTTTTGACGCAGAATAGAAAAAGGCGTTCACGCCAATCAGTATTTGATATGACGCAATTACACGGTTGTTTTTTATCCTTTTTTGGCGGATGCCTGCGTTGTTAGGTCTGTTCGAGGTAATATTTGGCTCGTCATACTGTAGGGTCTTTCATTTTGTGCCTTTACTTGAATGTGCCTATCAAGTGTATTGCACGAGGACTTTTCAGCTTTTATGATCGCAGTCAGAATAGTTTATTATATCTAGCAGTTGAAGAAGACACTGCTTTCAGTGGTTGGCAGCTCGGGCCGTGCTGTTGATTGAACGACTTACGCGACAAAGGGTTTTGTCTTCCTCGTTTTTCCCGCACTATCTGCGAGGCTCTTTCTTAGTGCGTGGACCGTAGGCCATCGAGGACTGGTTAGTTCAGCATGTCTGACGAAAAAGTAGACGATTTTAATACACAAATGCGGTACAAAAGACAATGTTACGATTCTTTTTGCACTGCAATAAATCCTGTGCCAGTGGGATTTCGGATGATTTGTCGGTTTAAGTCTTGACCAGATCGCATTTTTTCAAGTAGCACCAAACGTCACCAATGTGGAAGTGTCTTTTGGGTGTAACATCTACTGCAAATTTGCGTACAGTTCTTTATTATGCTTGATTAGCAGCAGGGATCGGAATGTATCGCTTTCAACTTCGTCTTCTTCAAACTGTAGAAAGTCATCGGTTGTCTGGAAGGCTTTTTCGGCAGGAGGCGATGTTGCAGTGACTGCCAGAACCTCCCTCACAATATCTGTGAGCAACTTGTCACAGTTTCTTTCTTTCCAATATGAGATGACGTCAGGAACGTGTTGACGACCCTCTCCAAAATAGTTTTCAATGTCTTTCAGAGCATTTTTTGATGAAGCTCCCTGGCCTGCTTGTGTTGTTGATGGTCCCAAGAAAGAAAATATCTTCGGTTTTTTTGGAGACGGTGGCGTGTCTTCATTCATTTTGCGAATGTCTGAATCTTCTTTCGCAGTCCTGCTGAGCAAAACTACTTTTTGCTTAACCCTGTCGGCAAGAATCCGCATCATTCGAATTTTTTCGCTATCGTTGTCGATCCAGTCCAACTTGAAACGTGGATCGAGAACGGACGCTAGGCGGTAGTCGTCGTTTTCAAAGTAGGTCCGAACAAGTCTCCTTTCAATGCTCTGCACTAACGCTATCGCGAGAAGCTGGCAGTGCTGTACTCTGTCGCTGGTTGTCATCTTCAAAAGCTCCGTTTGCAGCCCTTTGACGATAGGACAGACGGCAGAGACAGTCGTCGTCGTCCTGGCTTCCACCTGGCCCAGCGCTTCTTCGACGGGCTCCAATACTGCTACCAGTTCGGATAGAACCGAAAGTTCAAGTTCAGTGAAGTAGATCGCTGGTTCGTTCGTCACGAGAGAAAGTGCCGAGTTGACCACTTGCGGCGCCGTCGTCACGAACCTCAGCATCTTCAAATGAAATGTCAATCCGTTCGCTGTCATTTCCGACAGCGTCGTCTGACCGTTCAACTGAAGCCATTCGCACGCGGCGACCGACTGCTTGATCGAATTCAAACGTTCCGCCGTCTTGTCTAGGACGTCTCTTACAACGGACGTTGCCGATTCGGTAATTAAATCCAACCCGTCCTTCACTACGAGTCGCAAGCTGTGGCCAAAGTTCCAAACTCGTCGGGGCAGTTGTGAGAACACGTCTTCAACCACGCTCATGTCTGTTGGCAGATCAATATCTGTGACGTTGTCACATCTCCTGACCGATTTCCAAGCGTAGTCACCCGGGGACCAGTTGAAGTACAGAAGACTTATCCCTTTCAACTCGAATGGTGCGCTGTCAGTCGTTAGTTTGATCGCTTTGTCGTGCAGAGAAAAGCGCCGCAACGTTTTTTCGTACAAGCCCCTGACGTCGGGAGCGGTAAGACGACCGGGGAAGGCAGTGCAGTTTAATAATCGCGCTTTCAGCTCAAAGTTTCTGTCGATGAAATGCATTGTGATGGCAAGAAAGGAATGGGTCGCACACGCCGACCACAAATCTATCGTCAAGCAAACCGACGTCATATGAACTGTTTCTATCCGGATTGCTTGGTCTATCAGGGCTGTTGTATCCGGAAGAATTATTTCACGCAGATGGGTGCTGTATGGAATGTTGAATCTGAAAAACATGTAAACAAAATGTGAAATTTAATATAAATATTCTTGTTATTTTTCAATTAGGTTGTAAAGTTGTCGTGTTCAGGACTGAGCGCACATAAGACGCAACGTGATTACAATGATAAATCCATTCGCTTTGGGTTTGCCAAATCATGTGCGGTGCGTGCGTGGTCATCGTGTTTTGCAGCTCTAATAAACGTGGACCCCACACGACAAAGGTGCTTTGATTTTGACTACCGGTGTTATGTGTTTGACATTTTGCAGGGAAGCACTCTTATTTCTTTTTTTCTGTCCAAAATCAGGAAACGAATATAATTTTCATGCAAGTGTGCTTAAATCGCCCGAACTGGTTTCATTGCGAAACTTGCACAACTTCAACAGGTGCGACTTGATTTATTCTGATCCTTGCCGGTTCTTGTTGCTTAACACTTTGCAAGCCGCAGATCGTTGCTCGCTCACCTCGGTTCGCAGCTGTGGAGCAGTTCACGAAAAGACGGGCGGTCCACTATTTCCAGCGGCAGTTGGTCGCATGCGATTGATTTGACGAGAGCCTTGACTAAACGTTTCTGCGCAAAATCGTCAAAGTCGAGCGCGTTCGATTTCTTCGAAGGAGCTGAACTGCTGGCGGATGTGGCATGACCATAAGAAGAACGCTCTTTTTTCCCTCGAACTTTCAAGTACTGCTCGAACCCTTCAACATTGCAACGCTGTAGAGAAAATAAATCGGATAAGTTAGTGGTGGACGTCAGAAGTGCTTAACAATCAGTACAATCGAACATTAAGTGGCAGCGTTGAGATACAGGTCAATGAACTATTCTAATACCTTTAAATGGGTGACTAAGTTTGACGTTGCTTTTTTCGAAAACTTTAAAAATCGGTTGCACGATAGACATCTGGCTTCGGCGTTGGCTCCGTCAAGTGCATGCACTTCAGTGAAGAAGTCATTGAGGCGGTTCGGCAGCTGCCACTGTCAATAAAGAATTCCTTTGTTATTAGGGTGAAAAAGTGCAACGAAGTCTATTGTTTAGTGAGAAGTTGTCAGGAAAGCACAGCTCTGTGTGTGTTGGTTCAGCACACATGCTTACTGCTCGTTGCTGCACTACCGCTTGGTATAATGCATGTGTGTTCATTGCACACCTGCTTACCGTTGTGGGTGATGTTGCAGAACAGTTGCCAGCAATTCCAGCCAACGATTGTTGAAGCCAGGTTGGCACGACGATGTCACTCTTGCTTAGATCCATTTCTCGGAAAGGATCAAATTCGTGTTTATAAGTTTAAGCTGTGATAGTTACTTGCTACAACATCTGAAGTACAAGAGTTGAGAACGTTGTCACCAAGCATCAAATGCAGTCCATTTGTTTGTTTCTGAGCCATCTCAAACTGTTTCTCCTGTAGTCTTTTTGTTGAACACAACCAGGTGCGGTTTTAAATAATTTTTCTGTATAGTTACAATGCGTTTCAAGCAGCTGTGACGTTGTGCCTCGTCGTCGAGCTTTTGTCAATTTTTTTGGTTTCTTCTTTGCTTACTTTGTAGCCCTACAATTGCCCAAGCAAGCTACCTCTGTTTTTGAAAGCAGGTTCGCCAAATGGGCTGTTGGATCAGAAAGTTACTCTAACAACACTTAACTTTGCTATAGAAAACTTCGCTGTTAACGATGGAACATCTTGATCCGATTTTTTTAAATCAAGGCGCGATTTTCGTCTACGAAACAAATCCTGATCTCGTAAGCGAGCATTCCAGCAGATTTGCGCAATTTCTGAAGTACTTTACTGTACACACAACGTTTCGCTACCGTTTACCCCGCAGTGCTACGTCGCCTTGGCGAAAGGCGGCCTGTCGTGGGATCACGTGATGATCTTGCCGATCGCCCACCATCCATCATCTCTTGACCTCCCTGGCGACACAATGACCGAGGCGCGAAAGTACAAGGAGGCGATCGTGAAAGCGTTCGAGAACGACGACAGGTCGTGCGTCGTGTTCGAGAGATGCTACCGGTCGGACCACATGCAGCTGCAGGTCAGTGAGACTAATTTCTGAAACTTTTGCTGTCACGAGGAGTGCAGCTATTCATCGTACGTTTTCAAACGTTAACGTGGTGCATGATCTTGAACGTTGTCTCAGATTCGGAACAGATCGCAACAGTCACATTCGCACAGTGCGATTTGTCATGGCGGTCGGTCGATATAATTTGTTGTACAATAAATTGATCAGCCAAAGTTTCGCTCATGCCACGGTAAAATCCCAACTACCAGTATTGCAAGATGTTGCTCAAAGTCCGTGCGATGCAACTGGTTACCAACGCACGTGTGCCGTGTCACGTGATTACACACACGGTCAGCTTCACTTCATGCGCAGGTAATACCGGTGCCCAACTACGTCACGTCGGATGTCGTGAAAGAAGCGTTCTTCGATCTCGCCGCAAGTAACAAAGACCGGCAGGGCAGGCCGAACCCCCTGGAACTAACGGAACTGCCGCGACATGCGGATTTGAAACAGGTGCGGTCGTAAGCGTTGCGCTGGTTAGTTTGCATTGTCGCAAGCATGGTTTGCGTTAGCACTTTATCTTTAACCTAATAGCTAAGTAAAAAAAATTAATCTCGTCCCACCAGTTGGGACTTATCTGCTCGTGGTATTAGTGTCGACGTTTTGTGAAGCTCACATATCTCCTGTCTAGGGTATTGTCTTCTGAGTAATATGTTCGGAGTTGGTCATACCGGTGTCGAGATTGCTTTCCGTTTTGCTGAGTAAAGAGCGGTTTGGAAGACCTGCTTTATTAATTTCATTTTCACGTCGCTTCGCTCTGTGCTTCGTACCGGTTGCTTGACAGAAGCATCCAAATCTGCATCATCTAAACCAGGATTCACCAACCTTTCTCTGACCATGCACCTCTCAGCATGTCGACAGATGAGCATGTACCCCTGAAATTTCTGATGACAAAACCGCTGAGTAAAATAACAAAAATCCACTGAACTTTTAAAGAACTTTTGGATTTTTTAACTATAAAGGTAGACACCGTTTTTATGTCTCAAAGTTAAGTTGATGAGGCTACGCAATAAATGTACCCTTTCAGAGGCAAATGTACCCCAGGTTGGGAACCTCTTATCTAAACGCACCTTTTCGGGGTGTCTCAAAAACATTCAGGCCAAAGTGTCGTATCTAGTTTCAGGCACAGCGACGGTATAAACAGATCACAAGTTCTACCCTGTAAAATTGTGTTGGCACGCTGTATTGTTTAGCTTTACCAAGAGGCACATTGCCGGTAAGTACAAGCGAGTACACTCAGTTAAACCGATCAGGCTTCATGGGTCTCAAAGCTTCTATCGGCAACAGAACTATGGTTCCTCACCAGTAGCTTTTTCGCGAGTTCCATTTATCAGAATCTTTTCAAGTCACGTGCTTTGTCTCGTCTTCTATCAGCAAGACGTTACTTTGCACTTACAACCACCCACCCACTGAAACGGTATTTTGCCCAAATCGCTTCGACAGTGGCACAAATGCGCAATGAGAAAACAACAGAAATGCTTTCAATCTCTCGCCCTACACTTTCAACAGCAAATTATGCCTTTGCTCTTGTCAATCTAAACTTGTTCGTGTTCACTTTCAGCGGTCGTCAGGGTCTTCTCGCCTACGGTAGAACTTATCGTTGCGCCCATATGTCTGTCTTCCCTGCGGAGCTCCCTGAAGGTCGCTATTTTCTGTCATCTACTAAACAGACTGTAGATCCCTTGTTCGTTGCTAGCAATGAACGTCCGGCCGCGCTACGTGCTGTGCACTATTCGCTTTCTTTCCCTCTTCTTGCCCGAAGTACGTCGTTATTACGCGAACGAAGGCAATTATTTCCAATTCGATAGTGATTAAATTACAGTGACGCACGAGGTTGATTTGAATTGAATTACAGCTGTAATTAAGCGATGAAATTACAATTACAGTCCGGTGGTAATTTCACTTGCAAAGCGGTTTGCCTGAACCACTGCAATCAGGTACCGGTCAGAGCTTGTTATTAGTGAGAGTTGCGCTTTTTTAATTAAAGGCACGAAAATGTAGTTAAGTTTCTCAGTGAAATAATTGGGTTCAAGGTTGAATGTCAGTGTCGTATCCTCAGGTTTAGAAACATGTCAGCGGTAAAGTTGGGCGGCCTCTGTGCATCGCTTCGTGTCGCACCCGATCGAAGTACCTTTCACCGCAGCTTTGAAAATACTGTACTGGTGATTAGGTTGTTGAAGGTAACGATTCCCGTACGGTTCGTCCGTTCCACTATTACCGTATTTATTCAATTGTAAGCCGCGGCTTATAAAGTATTTCATCATTTCATGCGGCTTACATATTTTATTTCTTTACTTCATCGAAAGGTATAGATGACGCTCAGTCTTTTCTTGGCTACGTTTTTTCCACTAAGCTCTTTTTCTCTTCAGCATCACGTGCACATCCGTCACAGAAGGGATTATGATGAAGAAAAGGCAGTTGTAATGGTGTAAACATAATTAACAGAGTTACGAATAAACGCGAAACGTGCTAGTACGCGAAAGTATCTCAGAGGCTTAGGTAACCTATGTTCAAGGGCGGCTTACAATAATTTTTAACANCATTTCGTGCAGCTTACATTCAAGGGCGGCTAACAATCGAGTTAATACGGTATAGGTTCCCGAAAAAGTGTCAACCTCGTCTGTTAGATCTACCTCCGATACAAGTATGGAAGAAATTTATTGCAAGACAAATGTTATTTATGGCACGAGCAATGCATTTCGTGATTTTTCTTAGGTCGTTTCGATCACGTCTTTTCCAGCGAGCGCACGTTTTAGTTTCAACCTCAAAAACTTGAAAACGTTGTTTTGCGTACACCGGTAACTATGGTCTCGTTTGAAATTGCGCCGTGTATACATTTCTTACGATAAACCGCTTTCCAGTCAAGGGATACGTTGTTAGCTCTGCAGGTCCCAGCAGCTGGATGTAAAGCATATCGTTTAAGTCAATTCACATAGTGTGTAAGTTAAGGATGTGCGTTTTCACATCGTGTGTTGAATGCCACGTATTTGAAGTGTTTTCGGACTTTTATACATTTTGTTCGTTAACGTCGGTTGAGCATGCACAATGGAAAGTAGCCCCTAACCGCACATTTTCGATCAGTTTCTCGCGTAAAAGAAGCTTTTTATAGCGCTTCTCGATTTTGCGAAATTTCTAGTGCTTTGTCTGCTCGCTGCTTTCATGCTACCAGAAAGCACTTTACGTTCGTTTTATCTCAACCACTGAACTTTCCACTGACTCTGTTGCTTGAGCAGAACAAAAACCTTTTAAGAATTGCAGTTGCGTTTATTTGTTCTGCAGATTCTTCCAGCCGGATGTCCGTTTTTTCATGTCGAGCTACCCGACGGCAGCAGACTCCTGCACAGAATACACAAGACTTTCCCGCTTCAGTTTGGCAGGTGCGGCCAACTTGACCGTTTCTTTACGTTGTATCGACTTTGACGTTTGCGTCGCAGGGCGAAGCCGCAGCGAAAGTTGTGGCGACGCAAGACAAGAGATGGGCATTGGGCTGGATCCGGACTATAGCAAATTTGGTTGAATTGTGGATTGAATACGGTCTGTAAAACTCTTCAAAATTTAGGTTCTGGACCGGATTTGAACCTACCTAATGGAAAAAATGCGTGATTTTGTTGTGAAAAGGCTGCATTTTCCAAATTTTTTCGACTTGCATTTTGAATATGAAAAAATGTTTGGACTGGTTGGACTTGGACTGAGTTTTAAAAAATCAGGACTGGATCTGGATCGCGAAATTCCGCTCAACTCTGACGCAAGACTATACATCGAGCAGGCGTGTTCACGAAGACGAATCTAAAGCATTAGCCATACCTTACCGTAGGCTGCCGCTAAAGACAAATGTGCTTGGGATGACAAAACCGCCTGATTTCCTCTGTTGTGTCTCCTGAAAGGTCAGCGCTGACTTTGATTGCGACCAATTTATATTTCGTTACCAGGGCTTCACAAATGCAACTCCAAAAATCCCTAGAACAGTACCAAAAATCCCTAAATCTGTGGTGGTGCAGCATAAAATCGGGGTCTTATGATAAATGTTAAAAATAGAACCAAATATGATTTGCAAAATAAACTAAAATGGTTCATTTTACACATTTTCATACTCTTCCAAAAATCCCTAAAAAGGGTCAAAAGTTCAAATCCAGGGCAGGGTTTTTTAAGGAAAATATTAGGTACCCGGTATGGATCTGTAGGGACCCGATGATAATTTTCTCTGATTCTAGGGACCCGAATCGGGTCCCAAAAACACCTTAAAAACCTGATCTAGGGACAAAATCCCTAAAAGTGAGAGCACTGCTCGTAACTGCAAGCGTTCTTGATGAAATGACGATTGCTTTGAACAATCGCTACTACTGTGTTACCAGCACATTCCTCGTAAGTGTTCTGGACCAAGGCGAAAATGCGATGCCTGCATATGTCTTCCTCACATGATTTTCTACCAGAACTTCTCACTTCATCCGATGCAGCTTTTTGGTCCAAGTTCGCCAATCCCAGCAGGTTTCTCCCAACCGCCTGCAAGTTGACGATCAGCAGTAATGCACTACTTTGGACGCGCAGGTCCGTCACAGAAGAAACGGCTTAGTTACATCAACGATGCACAAACCCAACAGTTGTTGGACACATTTTTGGGGCATCAGCTTGCTGAAAAAATGCTCATAATGCAAGTGCGTTGTTGCAGCTCAGTTTTAAAAGACATCTTCCGTACTTCATACTGGCAGCATTGTTTCAAAACAATACCAACACCCTGATGACATGTTCAAAACGCGCGGTGAACTGGCGTATTAGTTTAGCTTTAATCGCACAAACGAAACACCATTGTTAGTTCCACAAATGTGCGATACTGCTAAGGTTACACCCGTAACATACACCCAATTAAAACACACCGCCCGGTCTTTCAACCTCAACGTGCGCGTCTTTTGATTTCGATCCCTTCAACACCGCAGCTTACGAACCGGATCCCACCGGTTGCTATGGTTGGCTCAGAACCAGAGATGAGTTTTTACTCCTCGCCCAACTCCACACTTCTCAGAGTCCTTGGAAACGGCGAGAGTTACATGCCGCCACAGGCGTAGGCATGGGATGGCCAAGGGGCCATGCTCCTCAAAGTTCTAGCGTTTCTTGTCATTTTGTGCTTCGAGTAGCGGTGTCCAAAACAAAATACTGTTGCTCGCTGAAAAACAAACGCTTTGGCACCCCCGAAAATTGGGCTGGCTAGGCGACTGCATGCCGATCGGCTGACTGGACCGACTCGTGGTCTTTTCGCTTGTGCGACCTGATGTTTCAGTTTCCAGTGAGTCGATGTTCGTGATCGGTTTTCGAGCGACCTGAACAGCTGGTCGCCATTTCACAGCGTCGGTCGAGACTAATATCGCGGGACTCGCAGCTGTTGTGTTTTATTTTGCAGAGAGGCGTTATGTTCCGAGTCCATACTCAACACGCCCGACCGGGTAGACTGGCGCTCGTGCATGTCGTCGCGCGGCCAGGAGATCGAGTCGGCCAATCGCTTTCGCGAGTTCTTCAAGAGCTTCGATTTCGCTCTCGAAGACGACGATGAGGATTAACTGGCCGGAAATCTTCGTTGCGTGACCAGCTCTGAAAGCGCCGCGTTTTTACCGTTTTTTTCTGCCCTCCTTTTTTATTTTTCACCGCAGCGTTCCTAATTTCGGCCTCTGTGCGATTTCGACCTTTTAAGACATTGTTTTCACGCATTTTTGTTGCAGCACTGCCCTGACTGTTGTTTCTACCCGACTTTCGACCGTCTTGTAAAGTGAGCGACATGTTGTCGTTCGTAGCGGCGTAAACCTTGGTGCGTGGGCCGCGTTTTAACCGCCAGTACAACTAAATCTTAACGTGCTAGTTGTTTTATCTATATTCTGATTACTACAGTAATCAGTTTGTATCTTATACAAACGAGCGATACAAGTTTCAACGAGGCCTCCAGAGGCTAGGTGGGCCTGTAGTGGTCTCTGTAACCGCTGGTATAATACCTCACGACGGCCCTAGCGCAGGACGTGTGTAATGATGTAGAAATTGCTGAATGGGAAGTTGCGATCAAGAGGTTAGTGCAGAAATACATTTGAGCGAGAAACTGCAATCGTGGTTTCGGGAAGTCGATCATCGGCCAAGTGCAACAGCACCGACTGCGCCGGAAAGTTTAAATTTTTCGGTCGATCGCTTTGGAAACGGTTAACAGGCGACCCCAGTCTGTTACCACGAAACGGGCCCAAATGGCCTAAAGATGAAAACATCACTGTCTGTGCTTAATGCAGGGGTCGCCGACTGCAAATTGGTGGGCAGCGCATCAGACCTCATTGGCGATGCCCTGATAGCATAGAAAAATGCTTCCTTGAATAGTTCCAAATTCGTGGGAGTGCTCAGCAAAATTGCAATTTTTACGATCGGTTGGGAGGAAACTACATGAACAAAGCTACGAGTGCGTGCTCACTCCGAAGACATCAGTTCCTTGGCTCGTAATCCGGAAAGAACGAAGAAGTTCCTCGAAACATAACTGCCGGAACAGAACAAGTAGTGATTTGCGCTTCATACAAAATTATGATTGCAACATGCCTCTTNTGTCTTGTCGCAAATTTGGTCTGGCGCTTTAATATGCATTTGAACAAAGCTTCATTGCCTTTTTCAGAAGCTGAGGAGTATTTTTAGCAAACGAACAATGATGTAACCCACTCCAAATATTCACGAGCTGGTCTTGTCGGTCTCACACAGTCCAGCACATATTGGTAAGAAGTTTATGACGAGAGCACATCCGCACAAAGGAGTTTATCCTTCATGAATGGAACCAGCAGTGTAGGATGCGGAGGTGAAAGCGCACCTCCAAAAGTTCGATTTGTCGAAAATCTCTGAAATTCCTGGCAAAAATGGCGCCCAATGTTTGAAGAATCACATGAAGACTTTTTTAAGTTCATTCCAAAACTCTGGAAGAAAAGAGTCGCACAAAATCTTTTCGGGCAAGTTTGGGGAAAATCGGGCAAAAATCTTTTGCGCCCCCAAAATTTTGCCTGCACCCATGAATGGAACTATAACATACCGTACAACAGCGGCCTCCATCTAGCATGACTAGGAAGATTGATGATTTAATCTGGCCAGATAACGCCAGTAAAATTCACATTATGTAGACCAGTGGTTCCCAACTTGCAGTTCAAGTCGTTTTAAGCGCGATGCAGACGGGATAGTTGTAGTGCGGCTAGCGATAGTGCACCTGTTATCATGGCGTTTACGGCCTGTATAGAATTTTCAATTAAGTAAATGCTCGAGTGTAGTTGGTAGTGATGGGCATAAGGGCATGCAATGCTTGATGGTCAAAACACAACAAATAAATGATATTGCTTACCGAACGTTCTTCCATGGCCGGGAAAAGCAAGAAACAGAACGAAACACGACCGTCAAATTGGGGCAGTCCTCGTCAACTGGAGTGAATGGTCATAAGGTTGTGAACAATGAGGGTTCGTCTTTTTTTTAAGCAATAAACACATGTAATTAATTACAAGTACAAGAGAGTAGCCTAATTGTAATTTGATGTTGTTAGCACAGTCTAGGCCTAGCTGTGATGCAACTGAGAAATTTGATGGCGTAATTGTAATGAATTGAAATAATGTATTTGATCTAACTCTGATTCTAACGCTACCAAGCAATCCCGTTGCAGAGGTGCACTATCCTGTAAATAATAGCTTTTCTGGTGTGTTTATTGCTTAAAAAGAAAATATAGGGAGGCGGCGAAGCAGAAATGGGCGATTGGGGGGGTGAAGCAGAAATGGGCGGTTGGGGGCGATAGGAGACCCAGTTAATAATTACATTTCTGTTGTCTTACTAACTTTGAATGACCAAATGTCATAAAAAAAACAGTATGGTCAACAAACATGTTGATCAAACAATTTGTAAAGAAAAACTTAGCGTTTTGGAAGCAAAACAGAGGTGAAATGCTAGGAGATAAATTGATGAACTGCAGTTTCCATCACTAAAGGTAAGCTGCACAGTAAA
>JGI24021J15306_10000813_pt1 | contig 27234 bp, 20 predicted proteins | sample Ectturendosymbi1_FD_15306 | JGI IMG/M metagenome (IMG submission 15306) | reverse complement strand
GGTTGCACATTAAGGGAGGTCGGCGGGCTGCACATTAAACCGGGCTGCGGAAAAGGGCGGTCCGGAGGGCTGCCATTTTCTGCAGCGCACCCGTTTTTGTGCAGCCCGCCGGCCCGCCCTTCTGTCTTGTCTTCTGTGCAGCCCGCCGGCAGTTCACCTTTTTCATTTGGAAACATGGCCCTCCAGCCCGCTCGGCCCGTCAGCCCTCCAATTAGTGTTATCTGTATGCTTTTGTTTGCTTCCAAACCAAATTTGTGTTCTTTTAAAAATAATTTGGTTATACTTACTATATTTTCTGTTTCACATACTGTAGTGTTTGAAACTACAACAAAATCCTAACTGCTTATGGCAATCAGATAAACTCATGCTTCCAATTCCAGCTGTATCTTTCACCTTATGTTAGTGATACTCATGGAACATGCAGCTCGCTGGACCATTTTGTCTCCTCAAAAGTTGCTAATGACTCTTAAAAAAATTGAAATTTTACATCAATTCATTTTTTCTCATCACAGGCCAGTGGCTGCAACCATCATAACCGCACCACTTTCTCATGGCTGCTTATGTGATAACATATCGAATCATAAGAAGCAAATGAACTGGAACAGAGCCACACAGCAACAGAAACTAAAATACTAACAGGCTAACCAAGAAGTGGCTCTCACAAATATCTACATTTGAAGATCTTATTAAATGTAACAACCCTGAGTATATGCAAAAATCAACAACACCTTGAAATGTTAGAACAGTTCTATAGCAATATTACATAGTTGATGTACTCAAAATGGCAGCAGGTGAAGCTATGCATAATAGCATACACACACCGCACGAAATTCACATACCTGGTTAGAACAAACTGTGGGAGAAAAGCATAAAAGGTTGCCCAATATACCTACTTTTACTAGATGAAAAACCAAAAACACAAAAGTGGACCCCTGTTTGAGAATATGAAAAAGAGTAGAAAGAAGTCAAATATGCATCGGGGGCATATCGAAAGTCCATAGAGAAAAACAAAGCGAATGCCATGGCTGCAGCTTTGCAGGACAAGTCGCCCAAAAATTCTGGCGGAGCATCAGAAAAATCAAGAAATCATGGCTCCCATCTATAGTGGGAGGTGAAACAGAAATGAAGCAGTCACTATCATGTGGAAAAAACACTGCAGCATTGCTGAACTCATCAAGAAGCTGCAATTGGTAATTTTGTGAAGCACAATATAGATTCACATGGTAATTTTGATGGGATTAATGACTTAATCTGCAACAGTTATAAGATTAAATCTGTATTGCATGAACTACCATTAGACCATGCAGCTGGCAAAGATGGCATGTTTGCTGAACACATTCTCTTTGCTAGTGCAAGTGTGTGTGGTTACCTCAGTAGCCTGTTCCATGTGTGTTTGATGCATGGAAAAATTCCACAGGAATGCATGCAAACTTTCATTATACTTATTTGCAAAAACAAGAATGAGGACATAAGTGATGCTGGGAACTATAGACCTGTCTCCCTTGGAACTATCATCTCCAAGTTGTTTGAACATATTTTGTCTTGCATCTCACCATTGTTGTCCACAACAGACAACCAGTTCGGCTTCAAGCTAAAACATGACACTGACATGTGTATTTTTTACTTAAACAGACTGTGTCATATTATGTAAACAAGGCTGCCCCAGTTTTTCAGCTTTCTTACATGCATCTAAAACATTTAACAGAAATAACCACAACCTTCTGTTTGCTAAACTAATTAAATGCAATGCACCTGTGGGCATAGTAAGACTGTTGTTGAGCTGGGGATACCAACTTTTCTTCCCTTTTTAATGTGGCCAATGGAACAGCTGGGTTCAGCCAGGGTTGGATGCACTATGGGAAATATGATTGTGAATCATCTGATGTTTGCTGATGATATATGTGTGTTCAGCCCCAGTATTAGTGGAATCCAAGTCTTCTGGATATTTGTGGTGACTATACTCCTGAACATGAAATCGCCTTTGGTTTAAACTTCATTGTAACAAAACAATCGGTGTTCTTTTTTTCCCCAAAAATTATAAACAACCTGTTCTGTCAAATGTTTTTCTGAATGGTGTACATGCACAATTTTTTGACCAAGTAAAATATTGTACCTTGGTGTGTTGATACACATGCCTCACTAAAAGATGATTGTGATATTCGGAGACACATGAAATCACTATTGTGCAGTAAACAAGCTCCGAGGCACATTCAGTCAGTGCTCTCCTGCAGTAAAAAACACTTTATTTCATGCCTATTGCTTGCCAATGTATGCTTGCCAACTGTGGAGCAAATGCACACAGGCTAGTATGAAGTGCTTATGTGCTGCATACAATAATGCCTACGCCCATACCAAGTTAGCCTTCATGTCACAACTTTGATGCCTTACTGAGAAATAATCTTTACTGCTTCTTGCAACATTATGCATCTTTCATCTAACTTTTTCATGACGGTGACCAACTGATATAGTCCTTGATGTGTTGGACCAGTGTACGTGTCTCATCGATATTGTTGTTGCATAACAACGGAAAGTTCTTGTGCGCTGCTTTAGAATCAGGAATATTAATTGGCTGCTTCACAACCTAGGAAATTTATTTCGCTGTCAATCTCATGATAAATGCATTGTAAAGCGTTAAAAACCTTGATTGGAATAGTTCCATGTATCTGTGCACCCATGTGCACCACCATCTGATTCATTTTTTACTTCTTGCTCCTTTTAACGATTAGCTGTTTACTTCACAAGTTTTGATATAACAATGCCTTAGCTTCTCTTATATTACTGAATTCTTGTATTATGGTAGGTGTATGATGCTACAGTTGGGGTGATGTTAAAAACTTTTTTTCTCCTATCCATGTGATCAATGATCACACAGGTATAAAAATTTTTTTTTTAAACGTGTGTTAACAGTTTAACACCTACCTGTAATGAGTTATGGCTAACCATTTTTTTGTGCTCATGTGTTGTTTACTGTGCTTATGATACACATACAGGCCATTTGTCTGTAATAAATCATCATTTTTATAAGCCCAATGTTGCTTATTTGCAGAAACATGCTTGTAATGTATTCAGTAGCTTGGATACAGGAGGAGAATTTCCCACAGCCAATGTTGGCAAATTCTTGATTTAAGATGAATTATGAATTGTTATTTGCTTTCAAGAAGACACTAAAAGTTACATTGGTATAAATACCACTGTGTTAACAGAATGAAATGATGACTTTTCAATGCGGTCTGTCTTTTTGTGGTTTCCTTTCTAAAGAGACCTGTTCATAACACACAGCTCGTAACATACCATTTGAATCAGACCAACTCCATAACAGGCCTGTTCATAACAGACTAAGTGAACTCCCATTTGACAACCTTTAATCTACATTGGTAGATGCTATCTGTTACTTAGTTGTGCTTGATCATTTATAAACTGTGTAAATTTGATTTAACATGCATGTGGTCAGCTGTTTGTTGCATACTGTAATTAAAGCATTTATCAGCAAGGAAAGCTAAATTTTTATGATAAACTTTCATAACACTACTAGACTTTTAAGAGCTGCATTTGCATCTAAACTGTTGGCACTCTCTAAGATGGTATCTTTCTGTCATTTTTTCAATGATGTCAGTTAGCTCAACTTCTTCAAACCTTTTATTTAAATCGCAAGATGTACAACTTGATTTTTTGTAATACAAAGTTGGATGAAGTATGTGCGTCTTTGAACAAAGTAATGCAAGTTGTGTCTAATTAGGGCATCTATAGTTGATATGAAATGGATAACTTATGTTGTCAAACACATTTGTAGTGATGTAAAGCAAAATTCGATAGGCATTTTTATAGGGAAGATGAAAGCTGAGGCGTTTACTACCAGACTGTATACTTGTACCACAATTAGGAAGCATACATTGGCATTTCTTGGCATTTCTGCCTTTGTTCCATTGGCACTAAACTTGTCTAGATAAATCACGCTTATGGAGTGGTTGAAGGGGCCAAACAGTCATTACCTTTGCATTTAAGATTCTCATGCTTTCAATGCATTACTTGTAAGTCAGTCAATGTGTGGCCTTCATTAATCTGTCATTCAAAGTGTAGCTCTGGTTAATATAGTGACATAATTTTTGGCTCAGTACACTATTTTGGTTGGATATTTTGGTCTTTCGTGTTGCGGTAGGTTCTTAAATGTATATTTGAAATCTTTGAAATTTGAAATCGCATTGTCAAACAAAGGTCCACTTTGTAGCTTATTACTGTCTCTCTAGCAAAGTAAAACACCAGGCAGCCAAAACATGTTTATAGCACAGACCGTAAAGTCTCCCACTAAGAAGACAGTTGTCTGCCATCTTGTAGACTTTTTTCACATATGTGCATGTTGAGATTGACCTCTTCCATCTGTTTTGTACACATTAGAGCCCCAACAAACTGATGATTGTTATTGCATACACAATGTGACATACATAAGTATTGGTGACTTGGAACAATGTTTTTTTCAGAGGTTATTGACTAAAAAGGCCTTTGACAGCTTTTCATGATCTAGTTTATGGCCAAACTAGTTCTAATTTTATTTTTTGAATTTTATGTAACATGTGCCATGCATAGAACATTAGCAGTGACATGTATTGTGGTTGTGGAAATTCACAAACTTGTGTTCAAGGATTACTGATAGGATTACTTAAAAGTCTTCATATCCTGAACATTTTGGCTTGCGGTCTGCATATTTGCACATAATCGATTTTTCCAGATTAGATACCAATCTGTGTACAGATACAGATTTTGCTTCTATTAGATACCAACTGTAATAATTTTCTCTTGAAAGTTCATACATTTGAGTATGAAAAGTATGAAGAAAATAGCAGTTTTAACAAATTAAACACCTGTTTAGGCTTCATTTACAAGGTGTTTTAGGAAATTGGCATAAGGATGATGTGTTGTTTATACAATTGCCTGGTACCCAGCATGTGGAAAAACATTGTACCAAAAGTATGAAAGTAGTGGTTTGCTCAACATATGCTAAATGCAAGACAGAAATTATTAAACTTCACATGTCTGTCTTTAAATTTTAATGAAAAGAAATTATTTTTAAAAATTCACTTCCAAAATGTAGATGTAGTATTTTATGAACAGCATCATTTCAAATCAATATTTAATTTATTTGCCTACTTGCTAGTAAGGAATAAATTGATCAAATACTAATGACTGAGTGATTAATAGTGCTGTTGATGTTGATACTTAGCAATTTCCAACTGCCAATTTGATGCTTATATGCAACTGTTACATCCAGCAACAAGGCATTTTAACAAATTGTGAAGTAAATTAAGTTAGGTATTATCTTTCAGTCACTATTTAATTGACATCCATAAAAATGTGTTATAAGTCAAACTGATATATCAGTTGTTTGTGTAGGTTTCAACAACTATATGTAATTTGCAGGTATTATTCTGGAATATGAACAAGGAGGCCAAGTCCGAACAAAGTCAATAGATCTTTTGGAGCTCTCTGCTGATGACAGTGCTCTTGAAATTGCTGAGAAGCTGGCAACAAAAGAGCCACTTATCACACAAACAAAAATTCCCCAAGTTCAAAATCTCATTTCAAGTACTGCTCATGTTGTCTTATGAGTGGGCCAGATATGTTGTTAAGAAATCTAATGATCAGTTTATCCCTTTCCATTTTACATTTGAAGTTGGATTATGGACTTATGTTGAATTTAAAGCAGCCATGAAAGTTTTTGCTTACTGTTGAAATAACTGCACTGCAATGATTTTTTCATAATTTTGTTTCCCTTAATATGCAAGTGACATAGTGTAAAAGTACTGTGTTCCTTTAATCTTGTAATTGCAAATAATGTATGGGTAATTTTTTAAATTGTTTTCAGTTCATTTTCTGCTTGCATTCTTTTCTGTCGTAGTATTGTGTACATTTTCATTGCAGTTACTACATGCTTCTTGGATGCTTTGCGAGAGTTTTTTCGCTGCTACAGCTGTGCTTTTTTTCAAACCCTCCATAGCATTAGCCCTGTCATAAGATTTAATAGATACTCAACAGAATAAAACCCAATGTGGAATACAACATAAGTTTATGTTACCTTCACAGTCATTATCATGTTCTAGATATTGGACATGTAAAAGTTTATAACCATATCAAAGTTAGGTGCGAACCATGAACCAGATTATGCTTAATTGCAATCGTCATGTAAAAACTGCAAGCACAGTTTTCCACTCTCCATTGATTATACATAGATTTTGAAAGGAGCTAATGCTGCATGCAGTGGTGGAATTCAAATTTTTCAAGAACAGGTTCTCTCATTCCAGGACTCACTAACAACAGGTTCTTTCATCACAGTCTCCAGAGGCAAACCATGCTGGTTGGCCTGTTATAAGTGCAAAGGTTGATCTTTGTATTGCCAACTGGTTCAGCCTAGCAAGGGAAATTATTGATTGTAGTCATTTTCCCAAATTTTAGTCTTGTTTTTCACTATTAAAAGTTAGTAACAGGTCTATGAGAGGTTTGTCAAAACAAGTTATAAGCAAAAGGTGTTCATGGGGAAAAATTGAGAACTCCTGACTTAAGCCAACAACCAGTTCTCGGGATTAAAGAAATTCCAAGAACAGGTTCTTGCGAACCAGTCGAATCCCATCACTGGCTGCGTGAAGTAAAAACTTCTAACAAATTATTACACCTTTTCATGAGCTGTTGTTTCCCGCTCTTACATACATCAATAAAAATATCTCAAACAATAACTTGTATGCTTTCAACCAAGGTTGGAAACTTGCCTTTTTGCAGCCAAATTGTGAAAATGTGCCGTTTTCAGAAATTGTTTAGCCTTTTTTAAATAATTTCGAAAATTTGGCCAACTTTTGGTCTAATTTGCATGTGATACGACATTCCGGAATTTAAAAACTCAAACTTTCCCCACGTGCACTCTCACAACCACTCTTCCTCCCTGACAGTTGCAAATACCCAGTTAACCCTGGCTTCAACTGTTTGAAATGCATGTTCTGATGTAGTAAGCTTTTGCAGAAAAATCAGTTGTGTTTAAATCCTTAAATCTACTGCTTGGCAGTGGCTATCTCCTTGCTGTAAACACTGACCCACTTATGTATTTGATTATTTACAACACCCCGGTTGCTACAATCTGACAGTGGTTTGATATGGGCTTAGAGCATTGAACAGGATGATAAAAGATGCTTGCGCAGTGGAATTAATTTATTCAGGGTTTAGGGTTTGACCTACACATACATTAAGCCTCAAAACAGATTCAGTACAAATTTATCAATTGCATGTCAAGAAATCCAAAATTGCCGATTAAGGTTTGTTATTTTTAGCATAAATATGTTAAATGGCTAGTAGGCAAGCTTGTTCAATATTAAGAACATTAACACCTGCTTTTGTAAAAGTTGCGTATGTTGTGCAAAGTTTTTTGCGGTACTGTCATTTCATGAATGCGATATTTCGCAAGCTCTATGTGGTCATTTGTGATCTTTTCTCCTTTACAGAACTGCAAGAAAAAATCGGTGGCGGCGGCGATCGTCAGTTTTATTTATTTAAAGTTTTACGAGCACATATTTTACCACTGACCAATGTTGCTTTCAACAAATCTGGTTCATGGTAAGTAATCGATCGGAAGTTGTTTCTCGTAAGGCGTTTTGCATTTAATTCTATGGTGAGAATTGTTATTATTTGTTGATTTTTTCATTGTTTGTTTCAAGAACACAACGCCAAATTCATGTCATCAGCCAAACGTGCAGATTGTTTTGAGTGTGATGATTCACCTGTGAAGAAGTGATAATAGGCTCACAATTGATCAATACAGTAGCTTTCAAAAGTAAAGAACGATCTTTACAAAATTGCATCTTATTAAGTTTGTTTAATGCTCCTAGAACATATTTCGTTTTGTAAATATTTACACAAGTCCAACTTAAATCAGATTTCCTGCTTGACAACCACCTTGCTTGATAAAATTGTTGAAGCTTATGAACACTTCGTTGCTCTGAGCATTGTTTTAATAAAACTGGTTGTCAATCGTTTCAGTTTTATAACCGGAAGCTATGACCGCACGTGTAAGGTTTGGGATACTGCTACTGGCGAGGAACTGCAAACTTTGGAAGGTCACAGAAATGTTGTTTATGCAATAGCTTTTAACAATCCGTACGGGTGAGTTAGATAATTTGGCAAACTGCATTTGTCTTGATTCGTCATTTGAATGATTTCGGCAAAATTATTTGGTCTTTTAGAAATAAGGTTGCAACTGGAAGTTTTGACAAGACATGCAAACTGTGGAATGCTGAAACAGGACAGTGCTACTTTACGTATCGTGGCCATACATCGGAAATTGTTTGTTTGTCTTTTAATCCGCAAAGCACAATCATTGCTACCGGTTCAATGGATGCAACGACGAAACTGTGGGATGTACAAAACGGATACGAACTTTCTACTTTGTCGGTAATTTCAAATAAGCGATTTTTTGTCTGGCACAAGTTGGCTTATCCGAAAGTATTGATGTAATTTGTTGACGAATCAGAAGTTAGTACAGCGAAACTAAGCACAGGTTCTCAGTCACTGCTGAATTGCTGATATTTCATCCGGTTTTCGCAACAACCAGCCAACAGTTAGTGAGGGTCAGTGATCATGGTGTGTTCATCACGACGTGCACTGTTGTTCACCAACTCATGCGATCGTTTTGCTCGATGTTCAATTTTTCTCTTGCTTTCGGCCGAGCGCAGGCGAATGTCGGTTGCTTGTTGACCACTCCCGCCACCTCTTGCTATCTGCCGATAACAAGACCCGCCACACGCTAGTCGCCATGCACAGAAACTGAAAACTTTGCTGCAGTATGTGGTTGGACGTCAAAAGACTCCTGCGTGATGGTTTAAACTTCGAGGCTGCGTGTATGCGCTGTTGCTTGGCTACATTGGTTGATGTGGTTACGCGGTGATACGGCACTACGTTCGCAGCACCGTTTGCTTGGTTCAAAAACTAAATGCGCCCAGGTAAAACCGTGCAGTTGGTGCAATCCTCAAGCGTTTTACGGAAGCAAGCGTTACCTTGAACGTAACGAAAACCACGGCACTTGTTTTGTAATCTCGAAAATCTTGGAAACCCTATTTCATGTAGAAAAATTGTTAGCAGATTCAGAATGCTTTATGTCATGTTTGATTGTCTCTGATACATGATAACTTTTCGTTATGCTTCGAAAATCCTGCAAAATACTAGCGTGGTGTGGACGCAATACGTCTTGAAATGCTATAACTATTCTCATAACCTGTTCAATATTTGTCACATACGCCTTTTTTCTCTTAATATTACAGTTTTGTTGCAGGGTCATTCAGGTGAAATCATTTGCCTTTCGTTCAACAGTCGCGGCGATCAAATTTTAACCGGAAGCTTCGATAACACTGTCTGCTTGTGGGATGTTAACACCGGACAACAAACGAATACACTCATTGGTCACCGAGGTGAAATCGCGAATGCGCATTTTAATTTCGACTGCTCGATGATTGCCACAGCTTCTATGGACAGATCTTGCAAGGTTTGCTTGGTGTAAAAGATGTTCCGTTGGTCCGGCAATGCAGTCGAAGTTTATTTTAACATTACGCAATACGCGAAAATTACATTGCAGTTGTGGGATGTGCGCACGGGCCACTGCATAGCAACGCTTAGAGGGCACGAGGACGAAGTTTTTGACATTGGATTTAACTGTACAGGTCAACAAATCGTCAGTGCTTCGGCAGATGGTACGTTTGTTGCTGTAAAAAAACTGGGTTACGCTTGACTTTTGTTGAGAAATTTCTAGTCAATTTTCAGTTTACGCAATTTTATCACCGAGGTATTTATTAGTTTATTGCAAGGAACGTTTGACCTTTTCATGAAAAAGATTGCGACTCGTCATGCGAGTTCATGCCCATTGTACTCGGTTTTATCTTTTCAATGACTGTTCATGAAGATTGGTGGCAACAACTGGTGCCTAATTCCTCTACCTGCGGTTGCAATCACGCCTTTGCTGTGCTGCGTTGAGATTACAACTAGATTCTGCTCTTCTGTATTCACACCAGGATCGGATGCAGGGCGTGGGCGATTGGGGCGATCGTGCCCCTAAAACCTACGAAAGTAACTTTATTCACCATGATTTAGTACCATGCGGGAAACAGCATTCGCGATATAAGGTCATTTTGTCGTCCATTGTCTTGTGAAGTATACCTCATATCTTTTACGCCAGCGAAGCCGCTATAAGATTTGACTACTAAACATTACTGAGATCGTCCCCCAGCCTTATTGGATAGATCCGCCCCTGATTAACACTTACTGACAAAGAGCTAACTCTTAATGGTACAGGTACCGCTCGAGTTTATGACGCCGGAACTCAGAAAACCGTGGCTGTATTGGAAGGCCACCAAAGCGAAGTGTCTAAAGTATCCTTCAATCCTCAAGGCAATAGAATACTTACTGCTAGCGCTGACAAGACTGCACGGATATGGGATGCTAAAGACGGTACCTTTATATTTTGCTTATTGTGTGATTTCAGTAAAGTTGGCAAACAGTCACATTATGTGTGCAAAGAAAGCTTTTTTGTACTATTTCAGGTATATCATTCAGTTGCTCTTACTGTAAAAATCCTTTGACAAAAAAGTTTCCAATGAAGCGTTTAGCTCTTGATAAGACTTGGATTGGATGTGAAAAATTGAAAGTTTCTTGTGACTTTCCGTTACATAAAGTGCTAATTCACACGGCAGTATCAGTCATTCCAATGGTCTCCAAACTACTGTCCGCGGGCCCCGCGAAGCTATTTTGTCGATAATGAAAAAATAATGTATTTACGATAAATTTGTTGATATGGTACAATGTATCATATCCCGAAACAATCACATTACGCAAGATGACCTGGCCCTCGAACTGTTATGTGATAGGCTATGTGGCCCTCGGACAAAAAAGTTATGAGACTCCTGAGTTATTCCAACAGTTCCATCTTAAATGAGAACAAACGTTCGAAACCAATCGGTTTAAAACCAGTTCATCTGAGATCACCATCCGATACTTCACGTTACAGGCCGCTGATTCGGTGACTTTTTTGTGAGATCAGTTCATTCTTGTACCCGTGAAGTGGCTATCAAATGCAATTTGTCGGAAAAATGTTCAGTATATGTAGACCCAAACGTATTTCTCGATAACTTCCGACAATTCTGGTTGGTTCAATAATTAATGAGTAGGGCAAGTTTTTGTTGCAGTAAAAAAGTGAGAAAGTTGCATTTATTTTCAACAAAAGCTGCATTTATGCGCAGGAAGTTGCATTTATGCACACATTTGACTGCGAAAGACTTGACACAACCTATTTTCGTTTGCACGGACTTGGCCAAAAGCCAAGATTTTCCGCACTTCCACCTCTAATTGAGTTCGTTCGGGCACTGTCGTACTATGTTTAACGCAGGTACTCAGTGTTGCCACTTTGTTATGAAGAAATACCCCAGAATTTACCTTGAAAAAAAAAGAAAATAACAAAAAAAAACAGACATACGAAATGTAAAAAAAAAGTCAAAACCACACTTGAAACGTACGTCAACGGTACTTGCACATAAAAAATTAAGGTAATTTGCGTTATTTGCATCAAATTTTTAACACGTTCAAGTCTAATTTTAAACACAATAACAATTTACAAGTAGGCTAGCAACAAATCAAATGTATGCAGTAACATAAAAAGTTAGTTAGATCCTTTCTACAAAACGTTGTGTTTTTTCTTTTACATTCACTTAAATGCGCAAATTGAAACCTTTACATGAGACATTCAAGGTTTTGCAGATTTCATTTCACCCTAATTATTGCAATATTATTTGATTACTAGTTTGACATACAAAAGTTGACATTCATACCTATCACAATGTGCCTGTAAAACAATGAATAGATTCTCAATCACAGCATCTTCAAAACCAAAAAATCATTCCAAAATCATGCACAAGCAGTCCTTGACATATCAGCAATAGATCAGAGTGCTAACCTATGCCTAGTCAGAGCTTATTAAAACGATTTGGTTAAGTCTAGCCCTACTCAGCTGCACTGGCTACTGACTCTGCACGTGATTACGCCTACGAAACTACTGTATTCGTGAATGGAAAATGCAGTAATACAACATACACTTCTAAAGTTTGACCAGAGTCAGAAAAAAACAGATTTTCAATAAAAACCCCAGATAAAACAGAAAAACCCCAGATCTAGTGAAAAATAAACAGTAGTGGCAGCACTGGTCGCACTTGGCTGGGGTTGTAAAACTTCTAGCTTGCAAACCAACTGTTTCGTCATGGATAACATTGAGGCGCAGCTAATCGGTCATATAGCTCTTTTTCAGGCAATCAAAGGGAATAGAACGAAACTGACAAATTTTTATAGTATTTCTTTTCATTACACTTTACATTTTGCGCAATACTTGATAAAAATTGCATTAAAAAAATTGCACGAAAAAGTTGCAATGTAAAATTCCTGCAAACAGCTCAAAACATTGAACTACATATATTTTGAGTATTTAGGCAGCTGTAAAAAGAAGTTGCAAAAGTTGCCCTATTAATGAGTCCTGAGTAATTAACGAGAATTGTGACAAAACAAAGAAAACAATTTTGGTACTGCATTGAAAATTATGCAACGCTGCTTTTCAAATCCTTGAAAATGCAACGTTGGACATTTATTGCTTTTTTCCAAATCTTGACTGTATAAAATATTTTAATACTTTTTTTCAGATGCAGAACTTCCTGGTCAGTTTTTATTTGTTATTTTTGAATTTTACTTTTGGCCAACAATAAATATCGGCAACATCGTCGTTTTGTGCAATTGGGCTCCTTGGTTCCAGGTCTCGCGTGGCAAGTGAAGTAGGTAAACGTCGCGGCGACTACTGAGTGACGGAATGCTTTTCATACAGGTTTAAAATTGACACAGCTCGTCATCTAATTATAATATACGTTTCAAAACACACTGTGAACCTTTTCAGTGGCTTTGAATAAGTTGTATGTTGTCCTTTGCCGTACTGTAGTGATATATCTTACGGCATGACAGCTAGCCTAGCCCACGTTACGGCCAAAACGCAGTACCTTCTGCCCTGCAGCATATGCCGTGCATTTCAGATATTAACTGGACAAAATTGGACCCTTCTTATTGTAGCTCACAGTGCATTGCTGGTGTTGTACTCACACTACTGCAGAGACGTGACGAGTTCATTACGACTCGAGTCATCGATTCCACTAAAATCAGACTCGAATTGTGTTTTTGAATAACTTGAGGTTTTTTTGGGGGGAATGAATGAGAACATTCGAGCCATTTTTATCAAAACAAATTGACTTGACTAGATTGAACTGAGGCGGAGACCCTAATGAGTTTATGAGTACATTTCTAGCGGAGTAGTTACCATTTGCTTAAGTTTTGTTCATTTTTGCTCTGTTTTGTATAATTCTATATAATGTTAAAGGTGTAATTCTATGCAATATCAAGAAAAAGTGAAGGACATGATTGATTTGACAGCAGTAGTGAAGAACTTGAAGAGACTCAGCAGAAGGTTGTTTCTCGTTCTAAACGTCTGGCATTAATATTCATGTAATTAAACAAATTGTTGAAGTGTGAATTGTCTTACAAAAAAAACTTTACAAAAAACGCTTCCTGGACAACAGCGTGGTAATGCTAAAGCAACTGGACTTGGCAACACAAGACCGAAGTGCAAGCATCTGTGCGTGCGTGAGAATAACTGTATTTCAAAACTTTATTACCCAAGAGCTGATTCGAAACGCTATTACCCAAAATCTTTTCAAAAAACTGTATGGCAATCAATAAAAAAACTAATTTTTGTAAAGAAAATTTTGAAGAAACTTCAAAAGTTTCTGAAGTTATTGCATTACCTGTCGTACAATTAAAATTTTTGCCGTATCAACGAGGCCAAAGTAAGGGCAAACAGTTGATATCGCAAGAATATGGGCAAGATGGACTTCCAAATAAAACCCACTTGTATCGCCACTTCAGGGGCACTTTAATGAACGGTCTCAAGCAACCGGTGTGCAAAGCACCTGCTCCAATTACGGTAATTTTGGGCAATTACATCCCCAAAACGATCGTCGCGCTCCTTTGTTCTGGCATATAGCAATATATCACAAAGTGCACCATAAACGTGAAATGTCACTTTACTGAACACATTTCGCTGCCAAGTGAAACCACCATTTTATTAAATGCAGTTTGCACCAGGAAAGGTTGTTTCACTAAAAATGTGCTCAAAATGGTATTTCCTTTATTACGGAACAGTGCTCTCAGCTCACATTTGATCGTAATCGCATCGCATTCCTTTCGTCCATTGCCTGTTTAATCCAATGACAGACCAATCACGCTTCCTAAATGACGAAAAATACTGCCTAGTTTGATTGCTGACTCGGCAAAGTTAGCCGCTGTTCTTTCTTTTCATCGCGTGGCGGTGGAACTGAAGAGTAATGCGTTAGCAATGACCAGAAAGCAGGAACGATGTTTGTGAGATTGTGAAGTTGTGTTTAAAACGAGGTTGAAAGTTCAGCCATGATGACAATACACGGCACATAGGAGCTCATTTTCTTCAAAAGCGAAACTTTGCCCCATGCTTTCCAGGCTAAAATTACTTTGTAAAGTTTTCACCGTACAGCCTGCTGCCCTTCGCAGGAGATGTACCTCGTAGCGTGCATGATGTTATGGAACTGCCAAGCACAGTCAGAATGCTTCAAAACGATCGACTGATAATAATAAACAGCGGCGTGAAAGGATGGTTGTGAGCCGCGTTTACCTTCGCAGTTACTAATCTGCTCAATTTCCAGCAATTTGTTAAGCCACGCGAGCTGGTTCAATATCATGGGACTGCCTCACAGAAAAGTTAGTGTACAGTAAGCGAAACGCGTTTGCACTGTTTTTGGCAAAAATCGGGTCACGTAGTGAACACTAGAAATCATGCAACTGTGCAATTTTCTCAATCGTTTATGGTACATCAGTACATATCTCGAATTGTGATTTTGAAGGTAATAGGGCGTGTTGCGACATTTGTAAATGCAGAGTTAAGTAGGTTCAAAGGTTTGGTGTGTAGAACGAAGCAGCCTGGAATTTCTTCTTTATTTGTGTTAAAAAGTATTAGGGTAGGCTTTTTGGAGGGGGAGCACCGCTCAACAATGGCATGGTACCGTACAGGCCCGCAACCAGGCAACCTCCCCGAAATTTTCAAAAACATTTTCAAAGCGCCAAAAACGTTTCAGTTGCAAGGTAAAACAACAAGTTGCAATCATTTCCCCCTCCCCATTACTGAAAATATCAGCTGGTTGCGGCCCTTGTACTGCATGTCGCACCAATGCCCATTCAAATCTCAGGAAGGTTAGCTGCTTTTATATCTCAAACAATTTGGGTTTTTAATCACATAAAAAGCTTGATAACTTTAACGTTCTTCAAATACGTATAACAGCAATGCGACAATTTTTCCGAATATTTTAACATCGGGCTTTATCTGATTTAACTTATGCTGAGCCATGCATGCCTTGTTTAGTCAATACTATTGTTTACTTTATAGGTAAATGCCTACAAGCACTGGAAGGTCACACCGACGAAATCTTCAGCTGCGTATACAATTATGAAGGAGATACCATTTTAACAGGAAGCAAAGACAATACGTGCAGGATATGGCGCTGACTGGCGTTTTTTTTTATCGTCTGAACAGTTCAGTTTCGAGGACCCTGGATGTGCGCTGTGGCAAACGAAGAAGCTGGCTGTTGCATATGTGCTTTTGGCTGCGGGTTTCAAGCTAAGCTCTTTTCGCGCCGGTAAAGGCAGTAGATTGTTGCACGAGACCGCAACGTGATGACTGGTAAGACGGGTGTAATTCGTGAGTGGTCAAGCAAAAATTTTAATATGAATAAATGTAAGCCCAATGAAGTACAATTTCTTGAGCAAAAAAAAAATTGCAAATTTCTTTTGCTGCTGCGTTTTAACGTTGGATTTCCTTTCCCTTATTCCGTATACCTAGGTCCAGGTTAACAACTCCTGCGCGGGGTCATGCAAACAATTTTAAAATGGCTGATTATATCTCTGTTGAAGTTCGTGGTAAAATCACTGGTGTTGTTGAAATATAGACTGTGTTCTGCTGTCCGGCAGCTTCGTGTTTGTCCCTAAATTTATGCAAACCACGTACTTCAGTGCCTTAGGGGTGATAATAAACCTCAAGGCCTTCCAATTTATTATGCGGTTGTGGTACTTCCTGTTTGCGTTACGCAGTTGTTCCATGTTCTCGTGTAGATCGACCACGTTTTCAATACACTGATGCTGCAGAGGCAAGGAATGTCGTTTGTTCGCCTTTTTCAGTATTCCGAACGTGTCTATCCTGCTTCTTTGCGTCTTTTCTAAGTTTAAGAGTGTTAAAGTGCTTTGCCCATTACTTTCCTGTAGCAATACAAACAATTGCTAGTATCACTGTACTGTCAGCTTCTTGTTCCAAAAAAGACAAGGCAGTGTTCCGGACACGGCAGAAGGTGTTTTGAAAAAACAGAAATTTTCGAAAAAATCTTACGTTGCAATTTTCCATACAAGTTGACTTCCTCGGCATCGTTTCGTGCAAAGTTGATCACTCCTCAGAAGGAAAAACTGGGTTGCGGTCCAAATGAAACTGATCCAGTTTAAAGTTTTTAATTTTTTCTTTCCGCGGCACGGGTTAATGTAATTTTGCATTCAGTGATGGTTTGTGTGGTAAGCGCTTGTGCCAAAGCTCTTAATCAGGGCTTCGGAGTTGACAAATTTTTGTCCCAGTCCGGAGATGAACTTAAAACTTCCAAAATTTGAACTCTGACTCCGATTGTTTTGCGAAGTTTGCTGAAATCGATAACATCCTTCCAAGTACGCCAATGTACAGTGTTGGGAACTGCGTCGATTCTAGATAACACCTGAATGCTACTCGCAGAAAACACGAAGAAATAATTAAAATGTTAAAAAAACGAGGTTGACGAAAGGCCGATATTTTCCAGTTCATGCAAAGAATGTAAGAAAGCATTTCTAAATATGGCAGTTGTACCCAGAATATTGCGATGCACCACAAGGGACTACACCTTCATTTTTCCAACTTGTTAAGATACTTTTCAAATTCGTCATCATCGGAATTGGTGGACGATGAGGACACTGACGCGTTTTGTCATTTTCCTGCGTCTTCAATCAACCCAAGTGGCGTAACTGACGGGGACAGGGATTTGAATCGCACACCCCTGGAAAGATAATGTTAAACTCGAGCCCCCACTTAGCTTAAATTGCGGTAGTTAGCATTCAGTAGGTTGTCGTTTTTTGCGTTTTTCGGAGTGTTTTCTGTTGATTTCGGGTTTTAGCATAGAAATCCGGATTCATTATCTTTTCTCAACTTCTTTCTGAGTGTCGGCTAGAGGCCCCCTTCAGCTACGTTTCCCCCCTGGAAACCTAGTTACGTTACGGAATAAACCCATGTATCAGGAAATAGCTAGATCGCAGGTGGCTTTTTTGCACTGATCTGCTGATTGTCTGTGAGCATAACCCTGTACTTGGAATCGCAATAACCAAAATGCTACTGTCGAACAAAATCGCATATCTCCCCTCTATAAATTTTTCATGCTTTCTGCCTACTGGACGCGTGTTGTGGCAAATATCACAGTTATTTTCATTCTAAAAGTTCCCGGACTTAAATCCTGTATCCTGTAGTTGCCTTAAAAGGTTTACGAAGCGAAAGTTGTGTAGCGCTCTTTTAATCCCATTCCATAGTGCTCAGATTGACTTGTAGACTTGACATGTCAACCCAAATAGATTTTAGTTCAAGAATGAGCTCGAGCATCAGGTAGGTTGAATCCAAACTTGTGGCTTGATCAAGAATTACAGATTTTCGGCCATGTCTCTTGATGATGCAGTCTATCTTGATCTGCAACTTAATTTTTGTCGGAAGTTCTGAAACTGCCCATTGCACAAACCATTACGTATTGTCAGTTGAAGTGTATGAACACCACACTGCACGTGGTGAATCTCATGACTCTTGATAATTTTATTCTTGCATTAAGCCAGGGATTCTCAACCGGGCGTAAATTTACCCCCTGGGGGAAAATTTTACCTATCCTGGGGGTAAATGTAATGATGCTGAAGTTACATGTACTTTGCTTTTTTCTACAGCGCTAGTGAGTAAACAAAAAACAGGGGGTAAATTTTATGTTAGGAAGCTGCCAAAGGGTAAACGGGAGAAAAAAGGTTGAGAACCCCCGCATTAAACTATCTAAGCCTTTATACTCGTTTTCATCTGCAACAGAACCGTCGCCAGAAAGTCTTCAATAGGCGGGCTTTACGTTTACGCAGGAGGGGCTTGACATTCTAAAAATTTTAAAAATCTCCACTGATTTGTAGTGTTTCATATTTCAATTTGGGGGGCTGGGAGTTTTGTTTGGGGGGGGGCTAATCCCATCAAGACCTACCCGTGGCGACAGGTCTGGAATCAGCACTCCACAGTTTTCACAATCTTCACTTCTCTATCGTGCTCATCATGCTTGATGCATTGTAGATAATGGCGCATGCAACCTGCTTCTTTTCGATTTCAAAATCTTTCAGAACAGTGGTCACCAACGTGATGCCCAAGGACGCCAGGTAGCCCACAAGGATCAAGTAGGTCGCCCGCGGGCCTTTTCTAAAAATAACATTAGCCTGATTAATGTCTTCGCATTAACGAATATCAACACTGCAACCAGTGGCGTACGCAGAAAATTTCCGAGGGGAGAGCCAAAGCATAGGCGTAGCTAGGGGAGGGCCAAAGGGGCCATGCCTCGCCCCAAATTTGTAGAAAATATAGTCATTTTGCGCTTTGAGAGGCGTTTTTCTAAACAAAATCATGTTATTCGCCTAAAATTAAACATTTTGGTATATACTGCCGAATACTGACAGTATACACTGCCGAAAACTGTTTATACATTTTTTATTTTTAGGGTCTGAGGGGAAGGCCATGGCACAGTGGCCCCCCCCTCCGTACGCTAGTGACTGCAACAGTACCACAGCCAGCCGAAAAACTTGTGGGGGGGAAAAATGTTTGATTTTAGGCGAATAACACTATTTTGTTTGGGATACCGCCTCTCAAAGCACAAAATGACTATGATCAAAAATTTTGGGGGGGCATGTCCCGCTAGCCCCATCCCTGGCTACGCCTATGTACTAAAATAGTTGAAGGTAAATTGAGCAAAATTTTTATCTCAGAAGTGTGTATCAAACTAGTAGCCCTTCGCATTAATCGGTACACAAGTAGCTCGCAGTTTCAAAAAGATTGGTGACCCCTGTTTTAGAACATCCGACACGAACTTTTGTAAGGTGTCACTTGCACGTTCGTTTCTCATATTGTAGCTGACAAAGTTTTAGTTTTGACCTTACCGTCTTCAACAAAACGACGAACTTTTATTGAAAAAATAAAATTGACTTGAATCCTTGTGCGCGCATCCATTTTCAACTCCACAAAGTTTCCACCAAGTTCTTTTCCCAGTGCTGATTTCCTTTTTTTTTCCTCTTCACTTCTGGTGTTGTTTTTATCCATAGAAATCAAAAATTTTCGTGCCGTCTCGCTCTTTAGACTTTGAAATGCATTGTGGCCGAAACTTGATTGAACAGAGTTGTGAACAACCAAATCAATTCTTCTTTCACAAAATTTAATTGTACTTTTGAATTTAATTTTAACGTTTTGAAATAGACACGAAGTCCATAGAGTACAAGCACACACCGTTTGCTTGACTTTGTTGACAAAACTTGACCTATGCAATTATTGACCGTCTCATGGATTTGACCAACTCGAGCTAAATAATAGGGAGTGTTCCGAGAAACCGCAATAACGCTGCTTCTGAATTCCACTGGAACAAATTGTAACAAGGAAAGTGTGCTCCTTTATACTTCTGGATCCACGTTCTTTATGGCTATCTATCAACTTTCCGATCAGGTCGTAGAAATTGCCCCGTGGCCCAGGCCCGTAACCAGGGGGGTGAAGCCCCCCTAGAAAATTTTTCGCCTCCCCTGGAAAAATGTGTTGGACATATTTTGAAACTGTTGGGCATGGTTTCAAAAATTTGGGCCCCTCTCAGAAAACTCTTCGCTTTCCTTAGTGTCCCAAGCTGGTTACCGGCCAGCGGGCCACATGTCTAAAAACATTTTTATTATTGCGTTTTTATGAAAACTGTGAAAACTTTGACGTCATCTGGTTCGTCATGGTGCAGTCGTATTTGCAATGGATGGCAAGATGTAGGCTTACACAAAAGCTATATGTTTCTTCAACAGCAATTGCTGCGCAACAAATAATTGTTCGGGGGCTAATCTGTGCGTAATGGTGAACAAGAAGCAAATACAAGCAATCTGCAGCGTATAACCACGTGACGACTGCTTCATTTCCGGAAGTACAACCTCAATGTTCGCGGGTGTGGTAAAAGCGCCATTTGAAAGGCTTTAATCCGACAAGATGCCATCAGTTTTGCGCACAACAGAAACAGCTTTTGCAACAACCCTTACGCGAAGCAAGTCATCTTTCGGGCAGATCAACCTTCGAAGAAAATATGGTGTTACAATCAGTATTGTGCGCTCGAGGCATCGCAGCCCTTTCTCGATACGCGACGCCGATACAAGCCTGATATCAGGTACGAAACGTACTAATACGTAACTGTTTGTAAGTAACACTGTAAATTAGATGTTTTATTTTGAACTAAAAACTGTAACATGCACCCTTGTTTTCGTGAAGCAATTACCGCTAGTAAAAAACGAAAACAGTGGAAGCAGGCGTTAGCTAATCCCATGGCCTATGGCAGTCTTACATTTTATCGAAACCACGAAACATCAGCTGAATGTTTATCCATTTGGTTATGACAGTTTGCTTTCACAGTAAGTCTGTCGGTTGTTGCTTCGCAAAGTCCGTAAACATGGTCAACGTGGTGTTTTTTCGTATAAGCCTTGAGCCAAGTTATCAAAGCAAAACGTCTTCACGCCCTTGTGTCGAGTGTTGGTATTTGCAGAGGAGATGAAGGCCTCCACGTTTCCAACTTCTGAACCGAGTTGATTTCAACCACTTTTTTACGTTCCTGCTCCTTGACGCTGTATGGTTTCCTGAAAACAGGACATATGTTGTTCTGACAACATAAACTGGATTGTGTTAAAATATGAAAATCAGGGACTCACGTTGCTGTTTGCAAAGTTGCCTGAGGTGAAAGCTGAGTAATGTTTTCACGTGGTGGCCTTCCTCTACAAAGAAAAATATCATGCGTGAGTTTGATTAACTTTCAAGAAATTTTTTCTTTCTTGCTTTAGTCGCGTTTATGTAATTCCAGTTTTGTATTAAAGAATTAGTCACAGGGTTCCCACAAATATGCAACAATCAAATCCCATGACTTTTATTAAAAATTGAGAATATTTTACGACTTTTCTTAAATTGTTTTCTAACGTTTTTGCGATAAATTTTACTTTAGTCAATAAACATTACGAAGGTGGCAATTTTCCATTCATACAAAATGCTTACAACCATAAAACACACCTCCACTTTATGTTATATTATCATACTTTAAATAGAAATTATCAGTTGCATAAAATGCATATTTCTATTATCCCAACCTGCACAGCAGTATGCTGATGAGCTACAAATTCCAGGACTCACAAATTTGAAACCTTTTACCATAATTTCGTCATGACATTTAATCACAACTAAATTTTCCACGGTTTTCAATAATTTTTCATGAGCGTGGAATTCCTTTAGTCATCTTTTGTGGTATAGTTTTTACATTCGCTTCACAATGCGTATTTTGCGTTAAACAAAAGTTGGATCGACTGGATGAGCGTCCTACGTTTCACCCGTTTCTTTTTCAGTGCGACGAGCTACTCTCTCAAATCCTTGTGTTTATTAAAATACCGTACACACTTGTGTATAAGTCGAGTTTTTGGGAGACGGTGTTAAGGTAATATTTTTGGGGTCAACTTACACACAGGTAATGTTTATGGAGATGTTGCTGAAGAGTCGTATGCAATGTGAATGTGAAAAGAAAAATCCATTATTATACATGTTATATACGGTAGGTATATGCCGGCCTTAACAAACGCTCAAATTATAATTCTTCACCTTAAAAATTGATTTCGCTGTTTACACAAATAAAAAGGGGACAACGATTGCTGTTTCCTACAGTGACTGTGCCTGGAATCTACAGTCGACTTATACACAGGTAATACTTGAAATGAAGCAATTTTTGGTCTTAAAATACACATCGACTTACACATAAGATCGACTTGTACACAAGTATATACGGAGCCAGACAAATTTTCACACAAAATGGAGGCACTCCAACAAAGATGTATCACAACTAAGTTAGGAGAATGGTGTTATCGTGTATTACAAAAAACACATGTATGAGTGAGAGTCGTAGGCGCTTGATTTGGCATGTTCAAATTGTATCAGATTTTGCGTACAGTACACTTCAGAAATGTAAAAACTAACCTTCGACCTTGGAAAAGCTTAACAATGCTGTGTCAGTAACGAGCATGCTTCAAGTAACTCCATAAAATTTAAAAAAAAATTTAAAGCAATAGCAACTTGACCTTTGTGAAGAAAAAATCAAACTTCTAAGTACTGCCAAGAAGAAAATTCCTAATCTAGCTCGTTATCGTTACTGACACAGCAAAAAGCTTTTCTAAGGTCAAAGGTTAATTTTTGCATCTCTGAAGTGCACGCAAAGTCTGGTACGATTTGGACATGCCAAATCGAGCGCCTACTCGCCTACGACTCTTCAGTCATAGCCTACATATTTTTTTTGTAATAACGCCATTGTCATAACTGAGTTGTGACACGTTTTTCTAGACTCTGCATCCGCAGAAAACAGGCGTAGTCCGATCCGCAGACTACATTCTTGTCCGTCTCTGATACGTGCAACTAGGGGTGTAGTGGGGCGGGAACGCGTGGGAACGGCGTTCCCACACCTTTAGCAGGATTTGTTTTAAAATGACTTTGAAGCACTACATCCCTGCGTGCAACAATTGTCGAACTTACCCAAAATCAACAATTGGTCTGGTTGATCCTTGCTTATGAAAATTTCTTGAATATTCGACAGCCTGGTAAGGCTTATCTCCAGGAGCAGCTTCTGAAATTCCATTTCTAGGATCTAGCACCTTACGATGCTGACCGAAAAGATCTGCCTGCCTTATTTCTTTGAAAGAAAGTTGAGAAGCCTTATGGACTTGCTCAAATGTCGTTACTTTTCCATTTGCATACACCAGTGGGATACCATGTGGTGGATAAAATTTGTATTCCTCAGCAGAAGAGGCATTATGGCGTGGAAAATGTCGAAGTGACTTCATTGGTGGATGAAAGATTGTGTCCGTCGATTGCCCTTTCTTAGGCTTTGGAGATGGTAGCCACCTAATACTTGAACTCCAGTCAGGACCACACCTGAAACACCATTATAACCGTTAATTATTTATTTACTAGTTTACACAAGATCTCAGAACAAACCACAAGGTTTAAATCAGAGAAATTATCCAGGTAAATTCAAAGCCAACTTCAGATTGCTAGGTAGGCTATATATAGCAAAATCATATCTCTTCTCGTGAACCAAAGACCATCACGTGAACTGGCCTATCGTGTACTATAGACTAGTCATTTTCTTTTTAGCAGTCATCTGCAATTGATGCTAAAACAAAAAGTTAGGCCAACAAATATTGTTTCAAACAGATGACATATTTTTCACAACAAGAGCAGTGAGTTGCTCATGCAGAACAGGTGTTGAACATTTGTACAAAAAATAAAATTAACCTAAGATTAACGACAAAATAAAAAACGATAAGCGAGAGATAGACTTTCCTGTGGTACACTTCTGAAGAACTTCGATCAATTAAATTAATCACTCGTGTACGCGAAGTCTCATGCAAAACAAGTTAGACCTAGTTCTAGAAGTTAGCTGAAACAACCTAACATAAGAAAGCTCTATTCCTATATCAGTAGTTCCCAACCTTAATTGGCCGCAGCATACTTTGCAACCCAATTTGCTTCAGGCGGCACACCAAAGCTAATGACTGAAACGTAACTAATTGAAATGTACTTTTTAGAAGAGTCGTATACAATATAGGTTCAATTTCGCGCCACGCGGTTTGGAAGCATTGCCCTAAATGATGGGGTATTGTTGATCCTCGCTGTCACGTGCTCTCTTTTTATGTTCGTAAAAAGCTGTACAGGATTTGCGTTTTTACGTGTGCTGAAGGATTGTTTGGTACTAACGCTAGAGTTGATATTTTGTATTAACATGGAAAGCAACGACTGAACTCTGTTAGCAGGTGTTGAATGATGGAAAGTTGTCCGCATGTGTGCAACTTATGCAAACCTTTTTCTTTTGCGGCAGTTTCAGAGTCTGTGTATTTGCACATATTTTTTTCTGCGCTCGTTGCATTTCTTCCTTAACTTTTGTTTTGTATTTTTGCAGGAGCATTGCATCAAATGGCCCATTAATGATACCCAGTGCCTCTGAGAGAAATTTTATCAGGGGGAACGAAGACCGATACTAAGCCCCATTAGCTTCTGGGGCTCTCGTCGAACCTTGTATAGCTTGTTGGTATAATACACTAGTATTTTGGGCTTGATTGCAAAAAACTTGGCGTGCATACCTACATTCATCCTTCCGGGCCCCAGTATCTACCGTGCCCGGGTATGATCTTTTTAGACATTCTTGAAATAACTGTCATCACTAATTCTTCTTTGTGCTGCAAGAGAATCGCAGCAAACGGCACATCATCTATATTAAAGTCCTGCGCGGGGCGGATTTCGAACCTGCACACAAATTTTTTTCGCAACAACGAACACTTTTGTCGCCGGTTGTTGTTGAAGCAATCGAGTTGCTTAAATCTTCAATAAAGAATCATTTCAACCCGTCCAGGACTGTAATCTCCACATTGGCCGATATTAACGTCAGGCTGCGTCGCCATTGCTGGATCTTCCATGCTCTGACTGGCCCGGTTGGGCATCTCGAGGAACTTCCCATTAGAGTCCTGCGCGGGTAGGTTAACCCGCGCGGGTTGCGGGTATCCGCATTTGCAAGGCGGGTGCGGAAACCCGCAGAGCCATGCGTGTGGGTGCGGGGCGGGCGCGGGATAAGAATTCCTTGTGCGGGTAACAGAATGCTGACTCAGTGCATGTGAAAGTGACATGAGCAAGAAATTTAATTTTATAGAGAGCTTGTACCTACATTCTCCACTGGTGGCAGGACCACAGATTGGAGTTCCCAGATTTCAGTGATCTTGCAAGAAATACGTTCTGCGTGATGGCAGCTAGCACTGTTAATGAACGAGTGTTTAGCATGAATGGTCATGTAGTGAATAGCAAAAGAGCAAATTTAAACCGGTCGCCAGTGAACGACATACTCTTTTTCAACAGTAGGCGTACTCTTAAAGCTGAGAAAGAAACGCTGAAGGTTGACTAAACTGTTTCACTTTTCACATTACAGTGCTTTTAAGAGCTTCCAGTGGCGTATGCAGAAAATTTCCGAGGGGGGGGGCAAAGTTTCGTCACAATCGTGTGACGTCACAAATAAACTTTAGGGGAAGTGCCGAAGGCACGACCATTCTAGGGGGTCCGGGGGCATGCCCCCAGGAAAATTTTGCAAAATTACACCTAAAAATACGCATTTTTGTGCATTTTGGAAGCAAGTTTTAGTATCATGCTTTTACGAGACTTATTAGCCGGTGAGACAGACATGTGTCGCTTATCGAAGACGCTTATTGAAGCTTGTGGGCTAAAATCTCACGCCAGCCGAAGCTTTTTTCTGATGTTCATTGTTACTTGTGTTAAGTTGCTTAACAGCCACGTGTAAAGCAATTTTGTCAGTGAAAGAATGAAATCGTAAAATGAATATCAAGCAGAGGAAACGTACAGTAGTCATAAAAAAAATTGCGTAGTGCGTATATCAATGACCAGAAAACAAAGTCAGTTTATTTTAAATTGAGGCCCTTGCCCCTCCCTTAGTTGCGCCACTGCCGAATACTGTTTATACATTTTTTTATTTTTAGGGTCTGAGGGGGGCCCATGGCACTGTGCCCCTCCGTACGCTAGTGAGAGCTTCTGTTGGTTTTTAAATAAACCGCTGAATAAATTACCACTGGCGATGAAACACCTTGCATGACATTTTAGTGGTTTTCATAGACGCAATGACAGGTGCAGGTTTGGGATAGGAGTGCGGGGCATGCGCGGGTTAAGCGTCTGCGGGTGTGGTGCGGGAGTGAGCAAGATTTCTTAAATTCCTGCGGAGCGGGGTAGGTTTAAATTTTGCGGGACGGGAGCGGACAAAAATGTCAACCCGCGTAAAAACTCTACTTCCCACCCTAAAATGCCTGACACAGTTTTTGGCGTTATGCAACAAACTACTTCAAAGCACCTACAGTTTGCTTAGATGTGAAAGGGTCACGTCATTGCAGGCAGATTTCATTTTTAAGGGATTTACTCTTTTGTTTCTCTACCATGTATACATTGTTGCATATCTGAGCACAACAATTATGGTTTTGACCCAGCAATTCCCAACACAATCGTGTGGATCAACCAGTAAACTTCAATGGGTATATGGGCCATTCTTCTACGATACGCAACCTCATCACACCTACGTTCAACAAATTACGGCCACACCATATAATACTCAGAGAAGACTAACTAATGGAAAGGTACCTGTGGGAGGCTGGACAACCCAAGATATTTTGAGTCCAAGATATTTTGGAATTATCGGTCGCAAGAATAATTTACAGCTACTTTTATTTACACTGCCAAAATAAAAATCAACTCAAACTCGCTAATATTTACAGTACATACAACTGCTACAATACACATTAAACAGTAAGAAGTAAGCATAAGTAGACTTAACTGACAAACAAATAGTATTAGCGAGGATAAACACACAAAGGCTGTGTCAATACGTCCAAAATAATTTTGTTACTATAAAGAAAACTGACATGCATAGAGAAACATATAGGTTAAAAATGCTCTAAATTCAAACATTCAAAACAGCCAATGATACAGCTGAAACAAGACTTGCATGAAATTGGGAAACCCACACCAAACATACCCAGCTAGGCATCAAACGTTCTTGTACATTGGGCTCTATGTGCGTTTTACAAAATCTGTTTAGGTAATATTGCTAGGAATACCATACGTCCCATTTCAGCCAGGACAGACCCTGTTTAAAGGCTCTGTCCCGGCGTCCCGGTCAGTCAACCAAAAAGTCCCGGTTTTGCATTCAGTCAGCAAGTATGAATAGCATGTGATCT
>JGI24021J15306_10000811_pt1 | contig 27251 bp, 20 predicted proteins | sample Ectturendosymbi1_FD_15306 | JGI IMG/M metagenome (IMG submission 15306) | reverse complement strand
ATTTAGGTTTGGTGTTCTCTTGGCGGGACCTCACAAAGTGGGGATGTTTTTTAATTTTTAACCACCTGTGACTGGCCCTGGGCGCCAATGCAATAAGCAATTTTTTTGGCTCAAAACTGTTTTGGAAACTATGTGATCACCGCGTCTACAGACCCCTTGATTGACCTTGTAGCATGTCTGGAACAAAAATGATGGTCCATTTTACCGCAAAATCAGAAAATTGCAGAAAAAAAATGAGTCTCCCACTGGCGGCATGCGCGGATAGTGATAATTTGCTGCAAGAACATGACAGAGAGTTATTCGAACCTTCGAAAGACTCGTGAAGCCTTGTAGTTTACACTGAAAAAAAAACTGTTGAGATTCGGCTTGGGAGTTTTCGGTGGGTGTCATCAGGGTGAGGGTAGGTTTTGCGGTTTTTGGTTTTCTTTTATGACGTCGTCCTCCAGACAATGAGCCGAAACTGTGGCTCAAATTTTGGTTGAATGTTAGGCTAGAATATGAAGCTTTAGAGCCCTAGATGGAATTGCTGGCGTTTCTGGTGCCCAGGTTATGGCCAGAAGACCCCAATTAATTATGAAATATGTTGAGTAATTTCAGGGGATTTTTCAAATTAATTTCTGCCTATTTTGCCCAAACGTTTGAACCAGAAATGCTAGAACACTCCCCACAGCATTTGTCGAGGAACCTGGTTGTATGCTTTCTCGACGTTGACGAAAAATGTGTAGACGTCTTTGGCAAACTCCCAAGATTTCTGGAAAATTTGCTGAAAAGTGAAAACATGTTCTGCAGTGTTACGAATTTTTTTCTTGTATATTCATATTCACCAATTGTCTAAATAGCTTTCATTGTAAGCCACATGAGATCATGCTGCGCGTCATGTGAAATGTGCCTGCATTTTGTCCGCAGGCCCTACGTTGGGCACCAAATGGCCAAAGCGAGAGCTAAAAAACGTTGTGCGTGGGTGTGGTCAATATTGCCGGGAAGATTTGAGGAAAATAGGATATATAGGCGCTCACTGAAGTAGAAAAGCTTATTCTTTAAGGATGAAGTGACTTTGCTAAAATACTACCTCCTGCAAACACTCAGTGAGGCTACACAAATCAAATTCAGCTACAAGGCTGTTCCTACAGAAATTCTGGTTTAAGGTGTAGACAAGGAAAGATTTCGTAAATGGTAACATGAAGAACACACATTATGCAAAAGCATATAACTGTTGTATTTCAAAAAAACTTTTGCAAAGGAAAACCGATAACCCTGCACATGGATGCCACGTTTTGAATGAAAGCATTAATTGACATTAACCGGGAAACGTGGGAAAAATAAAAATGTTTTGCCATCCATTCCAGACGAACAGTCACAGTGATGGTATTGTGCATCCGAACTTATTGAGTAATGACAGTTGTCGTTTGTGGTATAGCAGTCTGAACATATCCTGGTTGCGCCACAGTGGTTACTGTGGTCGTCGCTTCGCCTCCATCTCCAGCTGCAAAACAATCACCTCCAGGTGAATATTTGTCAAGTATGTTCAAACCTCAAGACGTAAAAAAATTTGCTATCGCGTTAGTGCGTTTCTTTTGGGGTAAATGCAGGTGAGATAATCAGTTTTTAAGAACGATGTCCATAGCTTGTCATAAAGCCATGAACGTATTGTTTTGATAAAGCATGGCTGATAAATAACTTAAATCAGTTTCCAATTTCCATGCTAATTTTCACGCATGCACGGATAACGTGCACCTATTTTTTCTTGAAGTGTATCAACACCGTCCTAGAAGTTTTGCGCTTATATAATGCTGTTTATAGGATGAAAATTTCCCTAATCATACTTTATCATCTGTTATGGAAACGTAACCAATTTCTTGTTACCTCAGAGTGACAAAACTCACAGTTTGTTTTAATTCTGAAAAAAAGGTTAGAAATTACTGCTTTTACGGAAACTTCGTCAAAACTTACCTGAGCTTGCGATAAACGCATATCCCCAAATAATGCTCCATACCCAACCAATTAAAAAGATTGGAGTCAGAGCCATCTGCAACCATCCTACCCAGAAATTGATACAGAAAGTTGCAAATCTTCCCCCTCCAGATTGTCCAACATTACCGCAGCACAAGACACAAAAACCGCCTATAATTGTGCCTGGATACAAACAGCAATGAAATGATGTTTTTGATATTGTGGGAGATAGTTTTACTTTCAAGTTTGATACCTATTTTACAAAAAACTTTAACATCTTAGAAATGTGCTACATGTTGCACGAATAATAACGCAAAACAATTTTTTTTGTTGGTAACGTTATCAATTGGGTATCTAAGTAAATCCAGGATGCTTTATGTTTTTACCACGGCACACCAAAAGGTTATAAAATAACATTTCAAAAAGGATTTCGTTTTCCAAAGAACGTCTCCACTAAACTTATATCCAGAGTTTTAGGAAAACCTCGAATTGGATTGTCAATATTTTGGTGCATAGATTCAGTGACAAAAAATTAATGCTTGACAGTGTAGATCGTTCATTTTATAACATGTCTTCACTCACCTAATCCAGGGAAAAGAAAGTTGAGAATGCATATTAAAATTGCAAGAGCCATCGGCAATGCAGGAATAGCTTCACGACAACCATCAGTTCTGCTGCTTGTGGTGACTGTCTGTACTACAACCGGTGGAGGAGGTGCAACAGTTGTTGTTGTAATTGCAGTCTTGAAAAACAAAAAACGTGCGTTTTGCCAAATGCCACAAAAAGTTGTTAAAGAATAGAACACTGTCAATTAAAAACGAAAACAATAAGCCGACAAATAAGCTAATTTCAATGTGGGAAAAACAAATGCTTCACCAAATGAAACGATTTCTTAGTGGCAAATTCAGATTGGGTTATTTTATGGAAAGGTTTTCCCTTCCATTTATGCTTTCCATAGCTTTGTTGTTACGTGTTGTAAACTGGTCTGTGTTTGCACAGGAGGTTTGCAGCAGTTTACTGAGGTTCTTACAGACATTTTTTTTTAATCAGAGTACTACTGTTGACAGGTTCCTTGTTGAAGGCTACCTTACCAAAAACTTTTAACCTGTCGTATTTGCAACGAAATCTGAAGAAAACAGCTATCCAGTAAAAATTAAGTTTAAGATGCATTGCTGTTCACTGTTGAACAGGATCTGCATTTAACCATGGAAGGTCATTGCCAGCATCAACATATTTTGAACTTCCGAATTTTGAATTTTAGTAATTCCTCATAAATATGCAATACCAAAAATTGCAAGGAGGGCAAATTCATAAAATGCAGTACAATACCACTAGGCAGGCCTTACAGTTGCTACAATTTGTAAAGGGGCTGCAGGCCGGATAATTTTGATAACGGGTCGCAGGTTGCCAGCCCCTGGATTAAGGTCTACGTGGATGCAACATGGTTAACAATAACATCCATAATCCACCACCCACACCACTCCTTTGCGACAAGCGTAGCATTGATTGTTAAATAAACTCTTCTATCTACGCTATTAACTCTATCTTGATGTCTAAACAACAGGCTGTGCAAATAAGTAACTTTGGTCGTAAAAGTATCTTGCTTTTATGCAGTACAGAATACGAGAAAACTATCTGGGCTAGCCATAATACATTTTGCACAACAATTACTGCACAAAATACGTTCAAGTGGAAGTCTTACTTCTGGACGTATACAACTAAGGCATATAGACTGACTTCACGTTCAACACTACGAGCAATGAAAGCTGATGCTTTATGCTCAATGCGCAAATACATTTATTACCTCACAAACGTATCAAAATTTACCAGGCGATGTTATTCCAATGTAGGCGAAAGCGGCAAGTACTGCTCTGTGTACAAAACGCATAACAGAGCAGAATACCGATTGACAAACGCTTCACTGATTTCTAGTGTTTCATATTTCAATCTAGTGATGGAAGCTTTGTTTTGCGGTCTCGACTGAATTTTTGGCCCCTGTGGCAGTGTGGTACCCCCACCTGGGTGGTATGGAGGGCAGCTTATTGTGAAAAAAAGCGGCTTGAACTTTCTAGATGCCCTGCTATGGACAAAATGTGCTTCAAATGTGAAAAAGGGGCGATTTCCAAAGTTTCCCGGTCTCGACCTGTCAAGTATAAAGTAGCTGTGCTTCACCTTTCTTATGGAAATTTATCCAGAGAACAATGGCAGCGCTTCTTAGAAGCATTCCTGTGCAAATTAACGAAGGTAAGGCTAACGCCCTGGTTGACACGGAATCGACTTTTACGTCATATAAGTGAACGTTTCGTGAAGATTATTGATCTGAAGTTAAATAAAAGCGCTCACATAGTTGGTCTGGCTGTTGAGGGACTCACGTCTGAACGTTTGGTCATGACGACAATATCCGTGAAATGCAGCGGGACAGTATATGATAATATTCGCACGACAATTTTCAAAGATCTTCTTACTGACGTAAATCTCGGCCAAGACTTCATGCATCTACACCAAAATGTCGATATTCATTTTGGAGAACTGCGGCCAACCATGCATTCTGGACCTTGCATCCTGGACCTTGCATCCTGGACCTTGCATCCTGGACCTTGCATCCTGGACCTTGCATCCTGGACCTTGCATCCTGGAGCAACCTTGCATCCCGTTGCAGATACTCTTGTGAGACTTTTCACTAACGTAACTGAAGGCTGTCCCCTTACCGCTACTCCAGAACGAAAATACTCAAAGCCAGACAAAATTTTCATTTCCAGTGAAGTGAAGCGTCTTCTTAGTGAAGGTTTAACTGAGCCCAGTAATTCGCCATGGCGTGCTCAACCCTTGGTCGTTACTCAGGAAAATCATCGAAAGCGAATGGTTATCGACTACAGCCAAACGATGAACCGTTTCACGCAACTTGACGCGTACCCACTGCCACACATGCAAGATGTTGCACATAATTTTGCGCAGTACAATGTATACTCGACCTGGGATCTGAAACGTGCGTATCACCAACTCGAATCGCCTGCTGAAGACTTGTATACAGCGTACAAGCGACTTGTATACAGCGACTTGTATACAGCGTGTTTCAAGCGGACGGTGGTTTGTGGCAGTGGAAGAGAATACCTTTCGGATTAACAAACGCTGTGCGTTGCTTTCACAGCGTTACGGACGAACTGACTAAGAAGCACGGTTGTTACGGCACATTTGCCTTTCTGGTTAATATCGCTGTTGGTGGAAAGACGCAAGAGAAGCGTGACTGCAATCTAGAATATTTTAAGTGTTGCGAAAAAGCCCGTTGACACACACCTAATAAAGGCCACTCAACCTATGAAATGATTAAGCATAGACTTTAAAGGGCCTTTGTCATCTATTAGTAAAAACAAATACCTTGTGACATTCACAGATGAATATTCGCGATTTCCTTTCGCTTTTCCCTGCAGTAATATGGAAACTCAACCTGTCATTGCGTGCTTGTCGCAAGCATTTACTTTATTTGGATTGTGCGGTTGTGTTCACTCTGACAGAGATTCGTCGTTCATGCTTTCGCAATTTCGTTTAGTACATGAATAATCTGGGCGTAGCTACTAGTAGATGCTCAAGTTACAATCCTCGAGGTAATAGGCAGAGTGATAAGTATAATGATGTGATCTGGTCAGCCGTTAAACTTACTTTGAATACGCGCAACCTTCCAGTTTCACCGTGGGAAGTGTTTCGCCAGAACTGTTGCACCCAATACGATCGTTGTTGTGTACTTCTACGAACGTTTCTCAAATTTCAACGTCGCTCCGCTCTAGGTACTTTTGTTACGTCTCGGTTAAACGATGGAACGAAAGTTCGTGTCAAAAGGCATACTCGTTCCAGATTCCAGTAAGATCGAGCCACTAGCTGATGAGGCAGAAATCGTTCATGCCACACCTAGCTATGCTCACGTTCGCCTGCAGAATGGTAGAGAAGTGACTGTTTCGGTGCGTGTCATCGCTTCTGCTCCTGGCGATGTGTCATTCGAAAATGAGGAACAAGTAATTTTTCATGGTGACGATCCTTGTCTTGTTGGAGATGCCGTTGATTGTGATGCGTCACGAAATTGACCTCTTGAACCGTTATCGCCTGCTAGCAGCAGTGAACGCGATGACCGAGCAGTTTCTGTATTCGCGGACTACAAAGTATCATCATCGAGTGGAGAAAATTCGCCTTGTAAACTTTTTGTAAACTTCGGCATTCATCCCGAGTAAGTCGTTCTCCTGATCGACTTGCATATTACTACTAACCGCAACTGATTGCTTAATATTGCGTAGGAGGAATGTAGCATTGTGAGACACTGCAAGGTGTTACCGCACGAAGAGTCTCGCTGGTTTTATCCCTCGTGTCGCTTGTGTCATCCAATTCTGCGCGTGCCACTGATGATGTGCCTTGCAGCCCCTGTATTCTGGTTACTCGAGATATTTGGCTCAGTCGTACTTGTGGAGATGGTGGTTAGGTAGGCGGTGCTTGTAACCTCGTGAGTCTGACGATACCTATCACTGCTTCCTTTGTTTCAGTTTAGCAATGTTTTCAGTAGATTAAACTTCACGAAAAGCTATGCTCTTGTTAGCATTACTGCAAATACCACGTTGTGCACAATATACAGTAACTGATGACATGATCTGCGTATCGCTATGTAGTGAACCTCGAATGTAACACAGGTCATTAAACTTCCAGGGGGTGCGAGCCCTTACGCGCCCGACAGCATGCAATGTTTGATCAGTGAATTTACCAATAAATACATTTGTTTTTACAGATTATTTAAGTCAGGGAGGCCTGAAACAAAGGACAATTACCTAAGGGAGAGGTGGTAGAAAAAATATTAAGAACCACTGCTCTAACAGGATCGCAACAAGCAGATGAAATTTGCTAAGGGAGCAAAATTATTGTAAGTTGATGTTGCACCTTCCAACCAAATACGATTTTTTAAATTTCAAAGGCAGCAATTGCCCGATTGCCCCGCATCGTTCCGGCTCTGCTTTCTAACAACAAACACGCTCAGCCTTCGCTTGATTGTAGCGAACGTTGTGTTATTGAAAGTTGTTTGTATTTCTGCTCCGGGCATGTGCAACAGTTATCGCAATGGAGAAGTTGTACAGTCGGTGGGCCGCGGATCCCCTGTTTGTTTATTAACTGGGCCACATGCTTGAAACAGTTGAGAATGCCTGGTTCACTCATTCCAGGAGATCAAACGAAAATGTTAAGGATAGTGATGGCGGCATGCCTACTTTGCAGATGTGAACATTTTTGTATGCTAATATTTCGTGCAGTAGTCTATCCCCGTTTTTAACTAAAAAGTGTATATGCTGCATATAGCAGGGTATAATAATAAATTTAATAATATTATATCAATGATGTAAAAATGTTTCATTGTTCATTTCTCGTTTAAGTAGTGGTTTATTTCTCGTATAATATATAAAAGGCTTAATTCTGCCGGCAGGTCAAATAAGTTCAAAACCGGCTGTGGTTGGGACGCGCTGGTTTTCAGCCATTATCATGACCTGCAAAGACAAGCAGTATAGATATTGGGTCAGGCTTCTTCCAATTACGCTGGCATAGTGTTATTCCTTGCGTCTGTTAGTTACAGCAATGCGCGTCTCCTTCGACACCGGTATTGATATTACAAAACCCTGGCAGGTAGGAACTCTGCCTTTGATCAGTATTGATTGCAATTGCAACGTGTTGAATTCGATGCAAATCGTTTTAAACGACTTTATTCAGTACAGCCATTGCCAATTTGTGGAACTGGGTTGATGAAAGCCTTCACCGCAGTCATACCCAAACAGATCGTTTGCTAAATTCATCAAAATGAGTGCAACACCTTTTGTAAGCTTTTTTTGTTAATATTAATTTTTCTATGACTGCAAATGCTAAGTGTACCGTTGAACAAAGAGTCATGCTCTCTACGAAACCTACGTTGCTTATCGGTTGGTTCTGATTCACTCTGATTACCATTCAAGTCTGTAATCTCTGAATTACCCACGTAAACACACCACCTGCACTACCTCGCTTCAAGAACGTGATCTTCCGACACCATTGGCATCACGCTATGCAGAACAACAGCATTTGTACTGAAACTGAGCAACATTACCGTTTCAAAGTTCTTCATTTCAACCGCCAAAATTTAATGTTGATACCCCCACCTAATGACTACAGGCATCAACTCGTGACACTTATTGAAAATATCTCACTGAACATTCAAAATTAGCACGAGACGTGCCAAGAAATGTTCGTCGCCATTGCTTAGATGTCAGGTCTGTATTGATGTGCCGTTGGGGGATGTTGCTAAGGATCAAAAGATAGACGAAAAAAGATTAAGCTAGCCTTGAATATTTACCGTTATTTCATGCAGCTGTTTTTCATCAGATTTAAAGGGTTGTGGGCTGTGGGCAATATAAGCTGCGACATATCAGACCAGTAATATTTGCTAGTCTGCGGTGGAATTTCATCTCTGTCCTTTGTTCAAAGTACTTTCGACTGGAAAGGGAAATGGGTTTGTCTGTAGAGAAAACTGTGGGAACTGGACGACATTGCCCCCAAAGTAAGTATGTTAAAAAACAGATTTCGAGACAAACACTGGGGAACTTTAGCATATTTAATTTTATCCAGACTTTTGACTAAACATTTAATCAATTTTCTCACTATACAGCCACATTTCCTAGTTTTAACCAGCCTACAAGACGAGGTCTTCTAAACACAAAACCTAAATTAAGGTAGAACTTTCAATTTTTTTTTAAATAATCAAAAAGAGTTGAAACGTTTGTAATACTTTCAAAAACAAATTTTAAATCAAAAAATTTTACCGTCCCCCTTGCTACCCAACTTCCTCAATTACTTTGAAAACGTAACACATAGTTTTAAAATCTTCAACAGTTCCCAATGCCTACACGAAAACATACGCAAATGAATATTTCAGCGTCTCACCTGCTGCATTGTTGCGTTTCACACAAGAAAGCTTCAAATGTCCAACAGAAACAAATAAAACTATGCCCTGATCTGCTGCACANCTTTGAATTGTCAACGTTCGTGACTGCGAGGAGATGTGGCGTCTGCCTCCGCGATGGTTGTCACTGTTATTGTTTTGATACACAAATCCAGACGCCTCGGGTTTCAATAGAACCTTTTGTCTTGTTTCCATAGAGAGAGCCTTTTATTCCAGCGCAACAACAAATGCGACAACGACCTGCTCGAATTGGCCTTGTCGCTCGTTACAAATGCTAGATAATATATACTTTACATTTTTCATCTGAAATGCTGCAGTGATCAGCAGGCTTCCCTCATAAGTGCGTAACTGCGCAGCACAACCAGACTTAGGCCATTTGCGCAGTGACAGCTCATTCTCGCACACTTTCAACATTCCAGATTTAATGTCGTATAAATATCGCATAGCTTGCTTTTTCATCACTTGAAACGTTTCATTGTGTGCCTGCATGGTTGCGCATTTCCATGCGCACTGAAAAATATTTGCTAAGTGTAAAATTGTCTTAGAAGGAAACACTGGTGGTCAGTATATAATCCTGGTTTAAAAGAGTTACTTTAAACGCAAAAATTGGTACGTGTGATGCCGTTAACAATTGAAATTTGTCACAAGTATTCATGAACATTCTCAAACTGAACATCCTTTTCGGTTTTAACGAGATCGCAGCACAGATTTTTAATCTTCCTCAAAACGGTTTACACGATTTTGTTGCTAAACGGTATCTAAACAGAAAAGGAACAGTGTTGTTCCACCATGAAGCAGTGCTCACAGTGCTAATCATGTTGACGAATTTAAAACTTAAATTTGCTATCGATTTTAGGTTCTATGCATAACATCCTCTGCACTAAAATTTCAACGTTGCAGCTAAAACGTTTCCATTCGATGCTTACGCCAGATATGCACCATAACAGGGGCCATCAGCACTGTGCCCGCGGGTACCAGGTCGCCCGGACGGACAGCGTAAGTCGTCAAGGGGCTTTTTCTGAAAATAGCGTCAACATGATCATGTTGTCTTCACATAGATGAATGTCGTTATTTTTATTAATGATAACATGATTAAGAATNGATTTGGACAAATTTTTTGTTTCAGACATGTACGTCGAACTGGTAACCCTTCATGTTAATCGGTATCCACGAAGTTGCTCTCAGNTTCAAAAAGGTTGGCGTCCCTGCATTATATAATTCGAAACGAATATATCAAAAACAAAACCGCGTGTTTAGCAGTTCAAGTAAACCAGCGTGAGCGTTATGGGATTTCCATGATTTTTTCATGCACAACAGTTCTTGCTATCGCCCAAAGACGTTGCGAAAGAAAAACATCCAAAAGTGCTTGAAGGTTTTAGGCACAGAATTGCTGCATTTCAGTTGTTACCTGGAGGTACATTGTAAATGAAAACCGTGTTTTTATCATCGTGGTTTGGTGGATGTTGAATTCCACTATTGTCATCGGTGCGGTACGTTGAATAATATGTGCACACAGTGAGGTGGGAATTACGCAAGACATATCATAAGGTTAGTTTGGGTGCGTGGAAAAGACGCTTGTTTTGCCGGCCCTTTTGAAACGCCAGCTGAATGAATTTTGCAAGGCTATGCATTACAGGGCCTGCCCTAGCAGGTGCGGGGCCCAATGCAAGACCAAGGCGCGGGGCTCCTCTGAACAATAGTGCTATGATGTCATCGTGCTCAGTCAATCGTGCTACGACCTTTGTGATCAAGATGTTTTAGCAAAATGGCCTGCGTGAATAACAGAGAAGACTGCCAATTATATTGGAGTTGATCTTTATATACATGATATCACAAAATTTTCCTTTTAACTTAGAGGGGCGTGGGCATATATCATGTGCCCCTTAGCTCAAGCCATGTTAATGACTAATACAGTAACATGCTGTTGTGGCGCACCTCAGACAATATACCGCTATCACCCCTCATTAANCCGAAAGATGTAAAGAAGGCTCTGAAATGGAATCCGAGCAGNGTCCGCAAGCGCGAAGTTACGTCAGTCAAATCGAACTGACAAGCGAATTGAACTTACAATGGAATTAATTCAGTGTTATTGATCGGCACGTTCGGTCAAAGAACGACTAACTTGGAAAAAACTGCCAACATGAATTGATTACCAGTGTTCCCTCTATGAAAATTTTAAACTGAGCAAGTGTTTGTTTTAGTGAGCATGCAATTGTGCAACCATGTTGACACACCACCAGCGTTTCAAGCGTAGAAAAGGCTATCTGATATTAAATTTGCAATGTTTCAAGTGCGCGAGAATGTGATTTCACTGCGTAAACGATCTGGTGGTATACTGTGCATTTGCGCACCATAGAGTGAACTTTGCTGGTTACCTTTCCCGCTTTCGCTAATCACTAGCGCAGATGAGTTCTTTTATAGAGGCACCATCTGGTCCCACGATCTACTATCCGCTTTATGACGCAAATCACGAAAAACACAGACTTCACAAGGGAGCAACCTATGACATCGTTTAGAGTGTAGCTCTCTGGATGAAATTGTGCGTTACATGAGACTCGTGAAAAGCATTTCATTTGAAGGGTCGGCAATGTGAACAACCATAAAGTTTTGTGCATGTCCACATCAGAAAGTGTTTTTGCTTTATGGTCGCAACCATATCCTAAAATGCACATTGCTATCATTTTTTTAAGGCGTTTGTAAAATCAACCAACTACAGTATGTACTGAAATAAATTATTTTAATTTCTTAGGTGCAGCCAGGGACTTTCCTTTATTAGGATGTTCCTCATTTTCTTTGTCTTTACACCACTTAGCACACCTGACTATACTTTTTCCCGAAGGGGTTTGGCAGGAATGCAAAATCAAAAGCTGTTTCAAGTTGTTAGATACGGTCATCGAAACTCTTTATAATGAACAAACTTTTAATGGCTTTTCAGCTTAGGTCTCTTACAGCTACAGCAAAACTTTGCAGGAAAAGTAATCAAGATGTTCACCACCTCATGGTCAAAATGTCTGTATAAAATATGTATAGTTCAATGCATATATTTCGCCAAAAGCGGCTGCTTTGATAAGTTGACAACAAGAATAATCCATAAACGATATAAATATATATAAAAAGAATTTTACTGTAAGTAAAACTAAAAGAAGCAACTTGCAAGTGTTTCTAAATAAAAAGAGTCTTCTGTCGCTCTTACCTCTGAGTTATTGCAAACATAACGAGAGGATTTTTGCACAAGTTCTTCAATATGAAATCGTTTTACGTTATCACTAGGGCAACCAAAAGTTGATAAAGTCAAAATTTCTCTTCTTTTAATGAAGTTTATGAAACGTCCACAAACCAAAAATCACGCTCATACTATGAGCGCCTCCCAAGTTATTAGGTCAAAAAAAGTCAAAACTTATCGTTAGGTCATAATTTTTCGCTAGGTCAAACTTATCTAGTAGCGCAGTTTTTTTTCTGTTCACCGATATTTTATTGAAAGTACAACAACAGGTTGTCACGCGTTTGCAAATTTAGTTGCAATTCTGCAATAATAGTGTTTTTTGTGACTTCTGGCGAAATAACTACTGGACGATTTTGCCCACTACTGGACGATTGAATTTTATGTAGGCCATTCGTGGTAGGACAAGACACCTGGTCTCTTGCTTTGATAAATGCTCAATCCTTCGCATTACATGCATATAGTGTTTCAACCTTAATGATATTCTCAGATTTGACTCTACTCTAGATACTGTATTAATATACTGATCAATACAAGATCCTCCAATAATAAACGTTTTTCCTCAACTGTTGTAAAACTTTGAAAAGGACACCGACATTACAGTCAACTATCAGTAGGATTTCATCAGGGAGAATGGCGACTCGCACAGGAGAGCAACGAAAATCTCTTAAAGCATGCCAAGTCTTCGCCCAAGGACACAAAAACACGTTCCCAACGCAGACGTCAACCAATCAAATCCCNTGCTAAATGCAACAACACCACTCCACATTGATTAGTCGCAAGGATAAAATTTCGAAAACGTTTATTNTCNCATGTTGATATTTACCACCNTTCTAAATAGTTTTCAAATCCTCTAACTCAGTGGTGCTCAAACCGTGGCCCGCAATGCCCTCTGAAGCGGCCCGCGAAGCAATTTTCATTGGGAAGAAAACTTAAAACTTTAATCATTACGAGAGTTTTTATTGAAGATGCCAAGTGAACCAACAATTGTAAGTACATAATAACTACTTTCAGTACTTAATTTTAGTGTGATGGATGCAATTGTGAGCAGTTCATTTGATTCAATAAAAAAGTATTGTTGAGTCCATGATTTAATAAATATCCTGTTGGCTGTTTTTCTTTTCTACAGTGCTCATTTTTACTATTTAGCCTTAAAAAGTTTAAATACAGCAAAGTTTTCCTTCATAAATAAGATAATAATTCTTGTGGCCCGCGAAGGGTTTCTGAAAGACAAATGTGGCCCACGAGCCAAAACGTCTGAGGACCACTGCTCTAAATCCTAACGTAAACCGCCGCGGTACTTAAACTTTATTCTGTTCAAAGAGGGAGTGTCAGGTCAGCAATTTTTTCCCATGTTTTTAACAGTAAAACGTGTGCGCAAATAAATTGCTACACAAGGTGCTTAGGCTTTGAATCAGAAAATCTTTGGGAGAATTTTTCATGCTCTTATTCGCTCCCAACTCAACAAAAACAACGGGAAATGTCTTATATAGCGAGAAATCATCGTCGCTCCAACGCGAAGGAGTAACCAGGCTTTGCTGAACCCATGAAATCTTTTGACGCCCCCCCCTCGGGAGGCACGCCTCGCCGGTTAAGAACCACTGCGCTAGACTTTTTGAAACGACTGGGAGTGAAAGACACATGTAAAATGCAAACTGAGAAAACTTAGACATAGCCTAAATAACCTGCATTAGAACTTCTTAAAAGAGCATTAGGCACCATTTGCTGACTTATCGGGCGCCATTTTATAGCAGGTTGGGAACCATTTTCTAACTTATTGGGCGCCATTTTATGGCATGTTGAGTGCCATTTCATAGCAAAAAAAGGTGGTAGAAAAAACGTGAAATTTCGTGTGACACGACATTGGCTCGAGCTTGCAAACCAAAGACTCGAAACGACTCAACAGTTCTTGTGACTCGACTCGGCCAAGCCATGACTTTGACTTGGTCTTTGACTCGAAAAATATTTTAGATGACTCTGATTCGAAGGGCTTGTGACTCTGACTCAACTTTGACTCGACAAAAATGACTCGGACACATCACTAGTGTTTAGATGCAGTGAGATTGTTTGTATTCGACCCTATTGTTTGAACACTACAATCGCATGTTACTTTGTGAATGAGTGCTCGAACATTGCAGTGTCTGTTTGATTGACGGCGCGTCATGTCACAACGCACTCGCATTTTACCTGAACTCGACCAGTTTAGGAATTGGCGCCCTAATCTGCAGTAGTGCTGTAGCTAACAATAGTGTTAAGAATGTGTCTGTAACCTTGTGGTTCTGCCTTCAACGCCGTTGCAAAAAGTGTCTGTAACTCTGTGATTCCGCCGCCTCCAATGCCTTGTAAAACGATATGTTCATTTGTCTGTTTTCATCAACCAGCCTTATGCAGAGTGTGCGCTAATACTATGGACTTCGTCTCTGCTCGCAAACAAATAAATTAAATTGAATTGAATTAAAAGTTTGCAGGAAAAAGTAATCGAAATGTTCACCACCTCATGGTCAAAATGTCTGCATAAAATGTACATTTATAGTGCTCAATGTGTATATTTTGCCAAAATCGCTTGTTTTGATAAGTTAAAAACAAGAATATGCGTGAACAATATCAATATACATGAAAAGAATTTTACAGGAAGTAAAAATGAAACAAGCAACTTGCAAGTGTTTCTAAATAAAAAAGAGTCTTCTGTTGCTCTCATTTCTGAGTTGTTGCAAATATAACGCGAGGAGTTTTGCACAAGTTCTTCAAAACAAAATCGTTTTACATTATCATTATCACTTGTGAAGATGGGTTGAATGCAATGCGAAACAATCAGGACGAAAAGAGGAGTGCGGCTAAATAACACCAAGGATTCGCTGCTGCTGATCGATTTAGTGCAAAATTTAACTTTTTCAATGAGAGGTTGGACACTAAACAAATAGGCGTTCGTTGTTATATCATTTTATATCAAATTTTGAGAATAATGTAGTTTTTGATTGATTTGTATGGAACGCAGTGCGGTTTTCCCATGAAAACCAAGAGTCTTCTCTCATCCCACGCAGAGCTTACACTTAGGTGCAAGTATTCACCAAACCCAATACAAAATGGTTCCAGCTCACTCTTAAAGCATGCCAAGTCTTCGCCAAGGCCACAAAAAGCACGTTCCTAATGCAGACACCATCCAATCAAATCCCCTGCAAAATGCAACAACACCACTGAAGAGTTGTGTCGCACCGTCCCAGATGAGACCCAGACCGGCCCCAAATCTCCTCCCAGGTGCACACGGCCCTTGCCACAGCGTTCTCCAAAGTCCACCTACGCTTTCACCTAGCCATGCGAAGGATTCATAAATGTTTGACCATAGCATGACAAGACCTCTACCAGGCCACACCACAACGTCACAAATTCTGGGCCACAGTGTGCCGAGCCCCTTTCCGATTGATTTGCAACCTGCGCAAACTTTCAAGCAAGTTGCACTGATACCGTTCCGAACCAACGCTGGTACATCACAAAATTTTGACCAGAAAGTGCGCATTTCTTGAATAAGCCAAACTGAAAGTTCCCAAATTTTACACCACAATAAGCTAAGCCCTTGCGTACTTGATCGCAATCCGCTGCAAAATTTCAACCACATTACAGAAAGCCCCCTCCAAACGTGCAGCAGAACCGAACAAAACTGAGACCAAAGTACAGTAAATCCTCTTGCCACGCACGCGAAGACATAGCCAACGCCATGGGCAAACTCCGCTGCGCAGCGCCAAAATGAAGTGGTAACATACCACAGGCTTGACATACTCCAGTTAACTGCAGACCAAAACATACGAATTGCGCGACAGCATAATCTAAAAACCGCGCAAGCCGACTGGAGGCCGTGCCAAAATGCAACAACTACCTTTCGAAACATATCAGTTACGTCACAAAGCACCCGATGTCCAAACCAAAAAGTTTTGCTGCTGAACCAGAGACTGTCTAATCCGAAAAAAGAGAAACCATCACCAGTTGCTCGACGCAAAGCGGCGCGTACTCCGAACGCTACTAACGTGCCACTCGCAAAAATCACAGCAGGAATGGCTAAGCCGGACTGAGTTCGAAGCATGTCATTCCACGCATTTGCTCCAACCTTTAAGGCAGCGATTTCCTGAGACTGACGCCGTAGATTATTTTCGCAAGCTTGCAACAATAATTTTAAGCGTTCCATTTCCGCAATGCGCTCGTTAACTGCTCGATTGAGGTTGTCATTCAGAAGAACAAGTCGAGCGATTGCTTTATTGTTTTCCACCTCCCGGTACTTTTGTTTTTCCCACCTTGCAACTGCTTCCGATGCAATCTTCTGCATGATTTCTGCGGGTTGCGAAACTATAACCTGAAAATAAACAAAGCAAAAATTTTGCAAGGAAAGGAAAACAAAGGGGAGCGGGGAACCAGATTGAGGGCTTGAGTGAACGAACGAAATACATTGTATAACATTATTGCTGCCGCCTTATCATTTATCGGCGTCAAAACATTATAATCGATAATGCTTGAACCTACGAAGGAAACAAAAATCTGGAAGGAAAAGTTTATTCAGATATTTTAGAAATCACGTTCTGTTTTTGTCAAAACAAACAATTTGATCACGTGATATCCATGTTTTTCCAGATGAAAATCCCGGCTTGCAAACCACGATGATGTCAAGTTAGATGCAAGTTTCTCATGAAGATTGCTACGGGCAAAAAATGGCTTGTCTTTAAAGAAGGTAAACAATACCACAAGCAAAATGCAGTGCGTTCTGATCAGGCCCGCAACCAGGAGGTCAACCGGGCAATTGCCCACCTAAAATGTTCAAAAACGTGTTTATTTGTTAGGTACAACATGAAGTTGCAATCATTTTGCCCCCACCCAAAAATAGTGCAACAACACGTTATGCGAATTGTCAACCCCCTGAAAATATCAGCTGGATGCGTCCCTGGTTCTGACATTTACAAATGCAGTTGAGAATGAGGAAGTGTTGTGATGACTACAAACATGAGCTTTTTCTACTTGACTGGAAACAATATTACATAACCTTACGTCATTCTAACTATGAACATTCATTGCTGTGAAGTTTATCTAAAACGTAGACCGGAAAGTGGTACGCCCCTAACCAGCTTGGGACCCCAGGGGAGGCGAAGAGTTTTCTGAGAGGGGTCCAAACTTTTTAAACTATGTCCAACAGATTATTTCCAGGGGGGCGAGCAATGTTCCAGAGCTTCTCGACCTCCCTGAGCGCCCCTATTTACGATCCTGGAAAGTGGTAATTTTTTTCCATGTTTTATCGAAATGAAACTTTCTCTGCAGAATGAAACTATTGGTACTTTTAACCTCAAAAAAACTGGATTAATTGAAGCCTTAACTGGAGCGGTTGCGAAAAGAAACCTAGGTTTTGTGCTACGTAGTATTGTTTGCTGCTAACTCCACCAAAAATATAATGCAGCTGCTTCAAAACGGTGTCGGTACTTTGAAACCAGATGTGACTAATCAATCAGTTTGTACTTGAGGTATTGCTGTAATCGCATGCTTAATTTCTTTTTGTTGCGTTCACAACAACTTGTAATTATTTTTTTCGTTTATTGTACTGGGCATCTTTGATCTCCAACATTATTGCGAAGATTGCAAAATTGTGTGTATACCGAACAGTTTCTATCGAAAGGAATCCTTTCCCAGCAAAGATTCAGATACTAAGTTTTTATAGAGTTTATATTTCGCCTACCAGGTAGCCATCATAAGTTCTTATTCAATTAGATATTACTGTATACAGAACAGTGCATGTTCTGTTCCCATGCGACAGTCAGCTCATCGACTCAAACTCAGTTTCCAGTGATTGTTGCCACGCACTCAGCCACTTTATTTTTGTGATATACATCACAACGATGCACTAACCCTCATCTGCTGTACGGTGATCCTATCTTATGCTGCGACCCAATAGCCATAAAATATGTGAGAACCGCTAGCACGTGTTTTGGGTCTTAGCTAATTCTTCTCGCCGTTTTAATTCACATGCATTACATCACATTTGCTCCTATCGTAACCTTTTTTTGATATGGTGGTTTGTTGTGGGCGCTTTATAACTACAATGGTGTTTTAGCGCCACCACTGAGTTTGTACAATTTCTGGTTTCAGTTGACTCGTTTTTTTGTGTTCTGGGTGTGTTCCCTGCAGCTCTTCCGCACACCGTGCGCCTGGTAAGAAGGCTGCAGTACCAATTGGCAAGGTCTTGGTTTGTTTGTAAAAGTTGATAATCATATTATCTACACTAGAAATATGGTGAGACGGGTTGCAAAACGAAAACATGGACAGCAAGCAACCACCTATAATTTTTTTGATCGCTCAGGTTTTTCGGCCCCCATTGTTGCACTCGCAAGGCTAAAAGTATGACAATTTTTGTAAATATGTCGAAAGGCAGACTATATGCAGTGCGTCCGTTGGTAAAACGTCAAAAGGACTTTTCAACACATTGGTAAACACGTATTTTATAAACATTTTGTGTTTTGGGCTAGAAATCAGAAAGCTTTTTTTTATCTGGGCGTCAGCTTAAAAACACTTGGCTGCGCTTTTGTTTAGGAAGTATTTATAGAAGGGTTTGAAAATGTTTTGACCCAGCGCAATCAAAAATGATTCCAAAAATTTCTGTGCAGCTTCATGGCAATCTAGGGATGTAGTTTAATTTTCCTATAACCAATAGAACGGACAGATATTCAAAGCGATTTGTTTCAATCGTTTTTTTGTACTTTTGCAGCTATGGACGAAAAAAACTAGCAAAATTCAACCTTTCTCATAAAAACCCATTGTACTTGCGCAATAAAAGTTAACAAGAATTCGTTTTTTTACCTGCTGCAAAAAATTACTTCGGTTTTTCATTCACTTATACCTCCTTCTTAATCATGTCTATCAACTGTGCATCATGAAGAGTCGTCAATTCACAGCATTGAAACAGTGTGCAAAATGCTTTTCCCCTTGTTGCCAAGTCCTTTCTGTCCATGCAGTTATCACCTCAAGAAAGGCCATGGTCGACATCCCCTGGATTAGGAAAAAATGACCATGTGTCTAAAATGTTCACGAAACATTTCACTGAAATCAACTGGTCCTACTGGAACATAGCTTTGCGTAAGGTAGTGGTTCCTTAATTGACAACTGTAGCATGAGGACTCAGGGGCAGACAAGTTAGAAAATTACCGCTTTGTTCACAGATGAAAACAATAAATACAGAATGGCAGAGATGAACATCGGCAAGTTTGATTTTATTAGGATGGTGGTATGCGTAACAACCACCAATGTCAAATCGACTTAATGCATTCGGTTTTCGTTGAAATTTGGAGGTATCACATTTTAGCAAGACCAGGGCGTCGACGTTTGCACAACTGTGTTTTTCTGTTGCGTTCTAGAAGCGTTGGAAAGTAATTGAACTGCTACTGAACGGTTGCTGTTTGCATAAATAACGTAGGTTGTCCAATTTATTTGCCAAACCTAAAGTTGCTTTAAATTTGAAAACAGTCAACAGGATTTTCCACGCTTTTCATTTTTTAAACATCTACAGTACTGACTTACTACCTTTTTACTTTTTGTCATGATTATCACGAACTCATCACAGCCAAGAAGCTCAAGGTCGTCCAGTGGAACGGATGCCATGCTGGCTGCGAAACATGCCATGCACCTCTCTTGAAGGCAGTAAAGGTCGTACAGTTTTGCATATTTCCACATACCAACGCAATTTTCAGCATCAGTCTCTTCCAGCCTAAACTTTACGGCTCGTTTTTTGATATCTACGCACAACATGAATGTGAACTTTTTATGGTGATCGGCAGTGGTTATCTTCCAACAATAAATATAATTAGAAAAGGTCATTCGAAAATCATTGCGCCCCACAAAGACACTCATCAGTATTGTTAGGAAAGAAGAGAGCTTTTCCAATTTACCAGATTGTCTTAGATAGTTAAAGTTACATTTTTCCAATTTTAAATGAAACAGCCTCGAGTCACTTTTGAGAACACTTTCATTTTGAAGTGCTACTTATCACAACTGCCTGCAATAAATTGGTCTAGTAGCGGTTACCAACATGGCAAATCAGAATTATAATTTGAAATAATGTAAAACTTTGCCATGAAAAATAACTGAATTAGATCTAGACCAAAGGTCCAGCTTGCTGTGTTTTTTCCAGGTTTTCTTTTCCACACAACATGTAAGACATTGCTGGTAAATTGTTTTGAAAACATCATCACAAACCTATATCTCTCAGACGAAAGGAATTAAAGAAAAGATGTATTTGTAAAACCATCAACGAATAAACTTGTGCTGATGTGGCAATAAAAAAGAACATGCAAACTTTTTAATGTACATTTCCACTCTGATTAGTTTTTTTTAAGCTTCTGCAAAACATTCTACGGATGATTGATTTTTACAACAGTTTTCCCAAAACTTCGTTGGTGAATCAAGGATAAAACGTTTTGCGTCGAGCCTCACCTCGCCAAAAAGTTTTGCCAGGAAAAGCAAGCAAAATTTTCGCAAACCTATTTTATGTCGTCAAGATTAACTTTAAACGTTACATTAGTGACTGGGTTCAAAAGTTTAGAGAAAAATCTCAATATTAAATGTCTGACGGACACTTGCTCTAGGAGTAGGTTGTGATCCTAAATATGTTTATAATGGTTGTTATGCTAATGCAGCATATTCATAATTGTGGTATGCTGGAAGCCATAGATCTAAATCAACTCGGTGAAGTCACCATTTGAAACACTTTTNGAAAAATNCANACAAAAATTTGATAAAAAAACAAAACGTATGGCTGAAGGGTTGTGTAATAAATCACCCACACACNGATGTTTCAGTCCATCAAAATTTGCGAAAATAAAGGTATTTATGAATGATTATTTCAAAACGTTAATATGTTCACGCTTTTNAGTCAACCTTTTCTGACACAGTAAATCTAACATCTCTGTGTAAACTGCGTAAGGATCCTGATCACTTTGGATCACTTTTGCCAGTTCAGCGGTGCACTGGAATTTTTTCAAAAATGCACGATGTATATAGAGAATCTAGGACATACAAATACGTCCTTGCAGACCCGTTCGGAAGCAAAACCGCGTCCAGGACAACTAAGGGATGCTGATTACATAACAAATTAATATAGTCTCTTATTTTAAATCAAAAACGTTTGCACTTTCCCACAGTGCTTCACTCAAACATGCTTCTTTACAGCGTTGTGGTAGACGGAAAAAAATGCAAACTCGAGGAAAATGTTTTGTCGACATTTTCCAGTGTTTGGCCGAGATCCGGATCCAGAAAGAATATTTGAGTAATATTTTTTATAGTTTCGTCAATCGTTTACATCAGGCCTGCACAATATACAGCCCGCACGAGCTTTTCATGGGGCTCGCAAGATCTTTCTATTACAAAAAAATGCTGCAAAAGCCCGACTTAGGATAACTAATTCGTTGTTGCCGACTTTCTTCCAAACTGTTACTGAATTTCTACAACAAAATGAAATAGACTTTTGGGCAAGCGGGAAATTTATATCAATCAATTTAAATCTTCGAGCTTTCTGAGTTGTGCAGGCCAAGTTTTCACAGGTTTCACAGTTATTTCAAGAAGAACACCTAAAAAATTGTTTTATAAACATAAACAAACTTTCGCCAAAATGCTAACCATAATCTGGAAAACGAAAATTAATATTACCATAAAAGAAATTCAATCTAACTTTAGTCGGCAACATTCAGCTGGGATGGGCAAACCGTTTGAGCCAGGGGCCATATTGGCTTTTGAAATTTAACAAACCGCAGGTCATCATGGTTTGTGTGTAGCGTTTTGCTTACTTAAACACCTCAATATATGCTAACTCACACAGGGGTCAACAATGAAGATAAGGTACTTTATACGTAGTCTCCACACTGGTGTAGTAGGCGGGGGTGCAGGTGGTGCAACCGCATCCCCAAACGTTTTGAATTTGGTGAAAATCCGGGAAAAAATGTAAGGACATTTGGGCGGGCTGTATGTGCGTTTATTGTAAAAAATGTCACCGAAAGTGAACGTGAAGACGTTTTTGGAGGAAATTTTCTTTGGATTGCTTTTCGGGCAAGTTTGCTGACATTTGAGCAAAAATTCTTTGCACCCCCAAAAATTTGCATGCTCCCACACCTATGAGTCTGCACATCAGAAAGCATTACATGCACTACATAAAAACAATGCTGCTTGTCACCCTTTTTTTCCAAAGCAACGAAGTCCTGTCTAAGTTCGGATGTGACAATTTTCAGAATACATATGAAGTGGCATTCACTTAGAATGGGTGCGGTGTGGTGGACTACAATCAGCACGTTCAGAAGGCCAGAGTAAACGGTCCAAAGTGTCTTATATGGTTTGTTTACCTCTATTTCTCATGTGTGCTATTAATATTCGCCACGCCATTTGCAAACGTTTCGTAAGATGCAGAATAGTGAATACTGCAACAACTTGTGGTCAATTTCGCATGCACGATAGTGACATTTCTGTCCAATCTATCATTTAAATGATTTTCACAGTAACAATCGTGCAAACAGAGGATGTTCCAAAAAGTTAGCCAGCAATTGTGACCTTTGCAAAAAACAACTCTTGCCAGTGAAATTAATCAAGCACTGAACACTTACACCAGGAAAATTTCGAAAACAAGTTCTATATTGAAATAGCACAGTGTTGAATCCCGGCATTACGCGACAAATTCCATTGCTGTATCATACCATCAATCCATCAGACATTTCAGAAGTGAAGTCTAATGTTAGTTAAATGTCACAATCAACATCAGTCAAAAATATCAAACAAAAGTGTCACATGAGCAGAAAANAGTGCAGCAACAATGTTGTTCAAACCTNGTTGTGATACAAGACAGGATAAACCTTTTCAATCACACCACAAAGGAGTATGTGAAATCAAGCAATCAATCAAATTTTGAATCTTGTTGTTTTTACAAAAATAAAAGCATACCTAACAAGAAAATGTGAATAATGATTGAATTTAGAATAATTTTGTTTCAACAGGCTTGGAGTCAAATTCGTCGAACTATCAACTCATGCCAATATGTTTGGTAAAATTATGAGTCTATAAAAACAAAGTTAGCAACAATTCTCTTACCCTCTATTAATAAGTAGTCTGAAGCGATCAGCAGCTCGATTGCATTTTCGTTATAAATATGAAGCTTGCCAGTATAAGCATATTCTGTGATACATTCCATCGCCTTAACAGAAGGGATCTCAATTTTCAATCGACCAGTGTATTTTTCTTGCATCTATGGAACAACAATAAGGTAAAATCAGTAAAATGATAGTACATCTTGTAAATCGTTTAAGTTGTGAGACTATCGTCTGGTTCAAACACTTTCAAAGCTAGTCGATTTCATTTTGGTTTTCTCTTTCGTGTACGATCAGACCTGGTCAAAGCGTTCTAAATGCTGCAGGCCCGAGTTGTAAACGAGCCTCAGTTTGAAGCTCGAACCCGGCCCGAGCCCGACATCTATTTTTGAAGCCCGATTTAGGCCCGAAAGCCAAATGTACCGAGTGAGTCAAGATACGAGCAAGTGCAGGATATTTGTAACAAAGTAAACATGACTAAATTATTCACACTTAGTCAATTTCAATAAAGGTTTAATCAATTCGATTGCTTCAACAGTAACTGGCGACAAAAGTGTCCGTCGTTACGAAAAAAATTTATAATCAGGCCCGAAATCGCCCAGAAACGTTTTGACAAACTTAAGCCCGACATAAAGCTCTGCTCTCGCTGTAGACGCGCGGGCACACATGCGCGACAAGTTAGAAATTCGTCAGACCGGAACACCTTCCTATGCAAGAAGTGCACTCCACTGCTGAACAAGAGACTCGGCGTGTCCAGAAAAGCAAGTAGCATGTTAAAGAAGTTTGGATGAGAGAAAAATCTCCAGAATATTGCTGTAAACTGCTTGATAGCATGATACGTTGCCTGCAAGAAGTCAACAAAATCAAGGACGGCCACATAAAATAATAATTGTGAACGTTTTTACAAGCCTATGCAAGCTTGGTGCGTTTTTAACTACGCTAACTAACTAATAAATTGACAAAACAATCCTGTGAAAGGGTGCAACAAACGTTATGGTGGTTTGCACACAGAATTGTCGAAAAACGCCAAGTGTCCTTGATTGATATCTGATTGCTATGGATAAAATTTTTATTAATGCAGTTGCATTTGTTGTCAAACGCTGTTAACTTTTTGGTATCTTCGGGAACAAGTTGTTACTTCAAATCTCAACCATTATGTCTTTTTACGGAAAATCACATAGGGGGGGACCAAGGAAACTGTCACGATTTTCACTTAAATCAATGTAACCACCATTGTGCAATAGCTACAGCAAAGAAAATTACGTTTTGGTACCTTCCTTAGCAAACAAACCAAAAAAATTCATATGCCAATAATTTTTATTGATTGAAAAGTGAAGTGATGTCAAGTCAGTTGACCCTATGGAACGAAATATATTGTTACACACCATGGGGTAAGCTGTTATAGCAACGCAGACATGCAATTTGTGCACGAATAAACTTGTTACTACAAATGCAGGAAGACCTCAAAGCAATGAGAAGCCATATGCCACGATAGACAGCTAAACTGTCAAGTATATATTGCCGTTTCTATCACCAGGCATAGTTTGCTAGTTACAAACACATTCAATTTCAAAACAACGCGTGCTTAAAAGCTGAAAGGAAACGATGAGGAAAGGTAAGAACTCAATCACAGCAATAAAACGAGCTCAGTCACCGCAATAATGCAGAAAATGTTCATGCAGTGACAGCAATAATGTGCAATGGCACTGCAAATCACAACAACAGTGTTTTGATTCTGGCAAATATCACAAACATCTGGGTTACAGTGCCATCACTGCAAGCTGAATGTGACCAACCTGTGCATTTTATGCACTTCACCCACTTCAAAACTAGGGCAGATTTAGAGTAGAAGTTACGACAGACTGAAACATGCACAGTCAGATATGACTTTCTTTTCTACTTGGCAATCTTGGTCCTCCATGAGGTTGATTATAATCTTCTGGAAGTCGGTGATTCTGCTAACCTCTTCTTCTCAGGAGAAGATGTCAAGATAACTGAGTGAAGGTTTCTTGATGAAGGTGTTTTTTAATTCTTGGACATGCTTTGGGATCAAGGTGCATCATCACTGGTGACTTCACGACACCTGGTGGAGTCTTAATTTTTTTTGTCACACACATGGTGGCATATTTTTTATGCAGCCAGAACAAAAGACACGAGATAAGTTGATAAACTATGTAACAATGTGCCCCAACGTGTCTTGGAACACCCATTGAAGATTTCCATTAAAAACACATAAATATAACTCTGAATGTTGCTGGCACAAGTAACTGTATCTAAAACACTTCTAAGAAAGACTAATGTTACCAGGTGAAAACCTTCACAAACAACTTAATGACAAATGTTCATCAACCCATATAAATTACTTTACATATCATAATGCACATAAGTCCTTTTAACACATCCCAAACCCTTTTTGAAAACCAAACGTTTTCTGCAAGCATGTAGTTCGCGGATGCGGGAATCAAATTATGGGGTTTGCAACAACTTAACCATGCAAAAACTCTAACCGCTAGTGACGGATTTACGCATAGGCCAAAAAGGCCATGGCCTAATGCCCCGCGCTTTTGAGGGTCCCGCGCAACTCTTTCCTATGACGACTCAATATTAACTTAAAATTTGCGAAACTGCGCAGAAGCATAACTTCACAATTTTCATTGCAAAGAGTGAAAATGCAAACATCTAGATCAGTGGTCCTCAACCTTTTCGCTGAAAGGAGACAAATCTAGTCCAACGATTTTCAGTGTCTGGCGGTCTAAAAAATAAAAAAGAAAGAACAGTACTTCCTTAATGTTCAATCTTCCACTGACAAAAAGCTCGCAACAACTCAAGACCGCCAGACATTGCAGAACTCCGATGAAATGCAATATTGTCAGGACTGGATGCTACGCTTGGTTCTTACCAACTAGATTGTCCGCTAACAGAGATTGTTTATGGAAGGTCTGTATGTTAGTTAAATCAGCTATAACAGTTTCTCGTGAGCTATGCTTGGAAAAACGTGTCTACATTGGGCTTACTTCATATGGTTAGCTGAGGGTGTTGCAACAATACTTTGCAAAATTTGTCTTCACGCTGTTTATCACCAGCCTATAGCATTTCCAAGCAATACAAAATATAGAGGAACCCATTCAGTCCCACCATCGCCATAATTCTGGCGCAAGGTTTGCAACGCTATAAATCGCCAGCCGATTGAGCTAGGAAGCTGTTCAAAACCATCTGCGGATTCAGCAAGTCTGCTAGTTGAAATTGAAAAAAAAATTTTTTCGTTTTGGGTTTGTGGTTCTCTGGGGGAGGACGTCACAAGTGGGGGTGTCATTTTAATTTTATTGGCCAAGTTTAGGCCTAGTTTACGCGGCCCAGGATGCCAAGCCAATGGGCCAATTGTTTCGCTCAAGTCTTTTTAGAAACTAGGCTATCCTACGAGTCTTTAGAGCCCTTGATTGACTTTTCAGCATATCTGGATCAAACATTATGCCACACAAACTTTCTACCCCTACAACAGGAAACCAGGGTTTGAATAACATCCCCACTGTATATGGCCGTAATCGTCGTTAGAATAGGCTAGAGAGCTGTTCAAGCCCTCAAAAGACTCGTGAAGACTTGTAGTTTAGACTGCAAAAAAAATGTTTAGCTTGAGATCTCGGGCTTTTTGTTGATGTTTGCATAATGAGAGGATGTTTAGGCATATTTTATTTACATTTGGATGATGGCGTCATATCCTGGGAGTCGAACAATCCATGAGATTTTGTGGCTCAAAGGTTTTTTGGAATCTAGGCTACACTACAAAAGTTATGGCAAAACAAGCAAAAAATAATTAGGGGGATCCCCACTAATTCCCTAAGGAATCCTTACAAGATTAGGGGTCTTTCGGCCATAACATGGGGACTACAAACGTCAGGAAGTTGATCTAGGCCTCTAAAGCTTTATATTCCAGCCTAGAATCCAACTAAACTTTGAGCCACTATTTCGGCTCATTGTCCGGGTGATGACGTCATAAAAGAATAACCAAAAAATAGCAAAACCTACCCTTTTTCTAACGACACCC
>JGI24021J15306_10000810_pt1 | contig 27269 bp, 19 predicted proteins | sample Ectturendosymbi1_FD_15306 | JGI IMG/M metagenome (IMG submission 15306) | reverse complement strand
AAATTGGAAACATTAGTTTTGAGGGTGAATTGAATTTGATTTCGGGCAGTCCATGCTTATTGATATCTTGTGATAAAAATTTCATGAAATCAATATTTGAGAGCAGATGTGGTATGTAGTAATCAATTACTGTATTTATTTCAAAAAATCAAAATTTTGTTGCAGCATTGCTATTGTGATTTGACTTGATGATTTTTGTTTGCTTACCTTTGTATAGATTTGGTATGCAGTAGCCATCCACCAACTGACAAATTTTCTTGGTGTGTTGGGTAAGGAACTGTGTCATGTGTGAATTTTTTTCCTTCTGATTTGTGTATTATTAGTACTTGTCTGTTTTGCAGGCTTACATAAAATTGGAAGTTGGCATGCTGAAGTGTGTTGGAGATGAATTGACACACATGTGCCACAATGCTTCTTGCATTTAATTCTTGACAAAAGCCTTAGTGGATATACGTATAGAAGCTAGCAAGATAGTGGTCCTGTTTGCTGATTGTGAATCGAAGGAATTTGTACTTATTATCCAGTCTTGCTCCTTGTGTTTGTCAAGATGCGGAGAATGAAAATTGTCCACAAGCTGCGTCCATTTTTGCCTGTAATAATTGGCATTTCTTTGGGATTTAGTATGAGCATTGTTCGGATGCCAATATCACATGAGGATTGTGTGCATTTATCAAAAGACAATGTTGATCGCAAACTAAATTCAATTTCAAGACCAAAGGTAAATAACTGTAAATGAAATGCAATATACCAAAATATGATTTTCTGTGTTCTAGTATCAAAAGCTGAAGCCTAAGCAGTTTCATATCAGTTTTTTTATTAGCAAAGATTTTTTAAACTTCAAGAAAGAAGGCTTGTGCTTTCGAAGTGCTTCAGTTTTTTTTGTCTTCTGCATCAAAAATAATATCTGTTTTGCTTAGCACTTCAAGGCTCTTATGTAAATCAAAAACATTTGGAAATTTGTTAGTAGGGCAAACCTTTACTTTGCACTCTAGTTAACCAGTCTACATACTTGCACAGTGGAAATTCTGGAGCAGATAACAGTCTACATATAAATATATGCAGATCCAGCTTTTATTCAATACCAGCTGAAATTATATTCTCTTGAAGGTTTGTAGATTTACATTTTACATATGAAATCTATAAAGAGAAATAGCAGATTTAATCAATCAATCAGTTGTATGTTTACGCATGGTATATATAAAACATTTAGTTTACAGATACCAGTTAATACTGGTAAATGAAGCACTTCTTTAACTTCAATTGCAAGGTGTTTCAGGAAACTGGCATGAATGTGGTAAAATATGAAAATCTGCTAGGTACCACATGTGATTTCTAAGGGAATTTTGGCACATTTATATAACAAAATTCATTTTTGCCTAAAATTGTTCAACAGTATTCAGAACTACAATTAATGCAAATTATTTTAAATCCCATCTTGCCAGCCATTAAGGGCTTTTATGACCTGCTCATTCTTGTGCCACACTGTTCAAATAATCAAGATTACTAATTTTTTTTCTATGTTTAAAGTCAAAAAGTCTTACAAAATTTGAAAAATAAATTATGACTGAAGTATGATATATAAATGCTGTATTATAAAGAAGTTTTATTTACCATCTGCCATTAAACTCTTTTTGGATTAAACTGCTTTTCGATTAGTTTAAGGGCAATTGGTAGTTTTCCAACTAAAGACCTACCCTCATATGTTGCCTTGTGCTTCATAATGCATCTGGTAGCAGAGGTGCATCTAGGGGGTCTGTTTGGCTGTCATGACAGACCCCTTTGCACTGCAGGTGCTCAGCATTAAAGACGATAAAATATTCTCATACACTGCCACACACGAGCTGTTTTGTAATATTTCGCTTCATGGCAAGAGGACAATCTCCAATCATGATCGTTTCGTTTTGCAGTTTCGGGCTGATTTTGTCTGCTGCTTACACCTACTAGGTTATGATAAAATTAAGTAAGTTTAGGCTTTCCTCAGCGTCATGCCAAGTAACGTGGGATCGTTTGCACTGAAACTATATTTTTATAAGCAACTTCTCATATTGAAAGGCGCTACAGCTAGCCTCAGAAATTGTGGCCGCGTTATCTGAACAAAATACCAGACAAGCGTCGTATTTCAAAAATAGCCTTTTTAGAATTCAGCAGTTGACGATGTTGTTTGCTGCGCAAGAAGTCCTATATTGATTTTGAGTAATTCACTTTTCCATTGCGATGCAAAGTAATCACAGCAATTGCAATTCAATCATTCTTTGCAGTGATTTTGCAAGTATATTTATAACACCGCCATCTTGATAGACAGCGCGCTCCACAGACGCAGTTGTGCAGCTGGTTGTCAGCATTGATTTTATAAGTATATGTACGTTTGGATAAACAGCTCTCATTGCTGTACGATTGACATTTGCAGAATGTTCGACAAGCTAAGTATCTTTTCAGCACCACATTCGTATGAACAAACAACGACTGTGATGTAATAAATGCGCTGTGCCCAAAACCAGTGATAACTTCGAAATTTTTTCTTATGTGTTTTGACGATGAGATCAATACCACTTACAAATACAATCAGACCTGTTTGTCTGAACTCTGATCAACCAGAATCCCCGCTATCCGAAACAAATTGCTCGGAACAGATTTCTCCCAACGCATTTCACCCCTTCAATCTGGAAACCTCGCTGTCCGACACTGACTTGGAAATTTAGGAACGAATATGCCATATCAATAGAAAAAAATGCTAAACCAGATTACGCCAATTGTTACTTAGTAGTTTATTAAATCACAATGGAAGGGTGAAAGGCAATTTTCTACGCACAATGAATGTAACAGTGGGAGACCCTGCAGGATGCAGTAATAGGTTTCCTGTACAGTTTTTTTCGCGTTTAAATGTCATTCTGAATGCATACTTGCTCATGTATACAGATTTGCTAATAAACAAAAACAACTATGAGTTTCATTTTGTCATGTTTCACATGCAGTCTACATATTTGCTTAAGTTGACAGTTCGTCTGAGAATACAGTTTGTTTATGTTTCCCCTTCGAACGTTCGCTTAAGCCAGACCCGTAGCCTAGGTCTAAAGGTTTGGGGGGCACAAAACATTTTAAGGGGGTCAAGACTTCTGTTTTTATTATATTTGTTAATAAAAAATTTTCTTGGCAAACTAAAATTTGGAGGAGCTTAAATAAATTTAGGGGGATTGACCTCGAATGCCCCCGTGGCTATAGGCCTGATTTTGATTTTCCGGATACCTCGCTAAACCGACATTATTTGACAAAACAAAGTAGTTTGGTGAAACAAGGTCTGACTGTAGTTACTGTTATTTTCGGGACCAAAAGGCGCTGTATCAAAAATTGAATGCTAGCTATTCTTTTTTCATACATAAAGCGCACCGGATTATAAAGTGCATTAAATGAAGCAAAACTTAGGTAAGTCAAACTGTATTCAACTCTTTCCCAATAGCTCCTGAGTGCCGGAGTCACCCGGGTGCCTGAGTTGCCACTGGGGGTTGAATCTGTCGTTACATACGAGGGAGTTTAATCTGTCATACACTCCTAATCTGCTTGACACGAATAGAATAAAATAAAAGTTGTACGCGTGTTTGATTCAGCGTGCGCCAACGTAGTCAGGAGCCTCGCCGAGTTATACTATCTGTGGTATGTGTTAGCTACTCTCGTGTGCTGCTCATTGCAATTGTTATTGGTTTATTTATTACGTCTGCTTGCAAAAAATCGTAACTAGCGATTAAATAAATGGTACCGTTTACCGCATAAAACTGATTCTAGATGAGAAAGCACAACCAGGTTTATACATTAGGCGCACTGCATTATAAGGCACACTTTCGATTTTTGAGAAAATTACAGGATTTTAAGTGCACCTTATGGTCCGAAAAATACGGTAGTTGCCCTGATTTGTTCACAGGCAATCATCTGCTTACCGCGCACGCAAAAACCTATAAGCGAATGTTACGTCATAGAGCGGTTTATGGGGACAATTGTGGAGTGGTATGAGTACTGCGCATTTGCGCACAACTTAATGCAATCGGAGGGCTGTGCATCCTAAGGAAGAGTACAGAGAATTTGCGTTAATTAATCAGAGACGAAGTAGCAACTTGGGTTTCTGAAATTTGGCAAAATTGTAAAATTCATCAGTCGATTTCTAGTCGTAAGAGAAAATGTGGTTTTAAGATCAACAGCTGCCATTCTGCAACAGACCCCCTTTTTCCAGGCTAGATGCGCCCCTGTTTGGTAGAACAATGTTGACTGTCCTTGATCACTTATCGTGAACCTATTAGTAAAAATGCAGGCGTTACATATAGAAATCTTGCTATAGGAAAGTTGTTCTTCATGAGTATAAAAGTACCTGGTTTGAAACTGCGCCTGTCTTAGTGTATAGCAGCTCTTAAGACAAACATCAACTAATATGCCACTTTTGCTATTCCATTAGGTGACTTGGTTTGTTTTGAATATTTAAGGTTTTTAAAGCAGTAACGTTTGTATGGACCTATGGATTTTAGCTTTATTTACAAAAAAAGTGTGATGATGTTCATGATTTTAGATGTACATTGTGATTGTGATGATTTAAATGTAGAACTATGAATACACAATGTAGCTATTTTGGTAGTATTTATTTAAAATATCACAACGTGTCTAGTCTGCACATGTGCTAGAATCCTGTGCAGGTTAAATTTTTTTCTGGTCCGGTTCTCCACCTGCAACATTTGATCCCCCCTCACATCTGCAGGATTTTGAAAAATCTTGTCTGCTCTCGCCCCCCACACACACACACCTCTAACCTGTACCCGCCCTACACACCATCCTAACCTGCGCCCATCCCACCCTGCACTTTTTCTTTCCCAAACCTGCACCTGTCTGAAAACTACTAAAACTTGTAACAGCTGAAGACAAGTCTAACAAGCAGCAAAACCAAGCTGCTCATTATTTTCATTGGCAACCAAACCAAAACTTTTCCACATATTTGATCCTTTGCAGTCAACTTTGAGATGGTAAAAAGTTGTGTTGTGTCAGGTTGTGACCAGCTGTGCGTTAAGCATTGTCTTATCCATTCAAAAGATCTGATAGACTGAATTATTCCTCACCAAGTGCGACGGTAGCATTGGAAAATGGTCACTTGCCTGACACTTGGCAAGATTCTGAGCTAATGGTTTGTAACAATGGATTGTTACATCATAATGTAATTATTGCTGTAGGCCTACTGTCCTAAGTGCAGTGTTGGCAAACAACTTATAGTACATCAGTACATCCACTTGTTTTGCGATTTTTGAGCAAATTAAGTTCATGTGCTTTGGCTCAACATTCAGTTTCCCACACAAAGAATTTCTCATCCTGCGCCCACCCCATATCTGCACACAGGGCAGTGCAGGTTCCAGCAACCCTGGACTCTAACATGTACTGACTCTAATCTTTTGACAAAGATTCTCATTTCTAATGAAGTAATTTTTTTGACTTCATAACATTGGTTGAGGAAAGTAAATGATGCTTTAGCTGTAGCAAACAGAATCATTAATACACTACTGTTATGGCTATGTAGTTTTTTGTCAATCTTGTTGGACTGTTGATATCATAATTTGGTGAAATTTCCTTTTCCTTTTTTGTAACAGTGCCTTCAGAGTAAAAGTTTTACACAAACTTTGGAGAGATATTATTCATATGCTGTGCTATTAGTCATTTGTTGACTTTTGCTAATGCAGTGAAGGTATGCTTGCATCACAATCTTTGAGTATATATCTGCAAGAAAACTGTGGATTCATTTCTTGGTTCCACTGTTGATATTTGTAACATCAAAACGACACCCTAATTAATTCACAAGGTGATTTATGCTGGTATCCTTTACATTAATCATGATCATATGTATGGCAGGATGTCAAGTTCTCGTCTGATGAAAAGAATGTAAGGAATGAAGATTTTGAAATTATGAGCAAGGAAGAAGCCATACGATATGTATGTCATATCAGTGTTACCATATCTCTTAAGTATTTTTTTTAAAGCTATTTCAGCTACTGTCAAGATATCTAGTGTAAGATGTTGGTGAGTTAGGAATGTTCTTGTGCTGAGATACTTCTCACTTTGTGTCTGCAAAAGTAAATTCATAAAACAAATGCAGTCCAGTTAATGGGATGTATCTTGTGGCTTGTTTTGTTTTGTGAACCAGTACGTAAACTATTATGCATAGTTTTGGCCCTTCAGCAAAATTTATTTTGATTCATCACCAATAATAGAAACTTGAAATAGTTGAACAATGTGAAAAGGGTGCCACTGACTGTACAGAACAATCAAGTCATTTTTTTGTATTGGGATCACTGCCTCAAGCTTATTGATATCAAGTGGTTTTAAGGCAGGTTACTTGCTGGGTTAGTTTAAGTTGGACATGTTCATGGGATATTTGCATATTAATTAGATAGAGAACTGCAGCACTGGCAGTATGCTATTGAAATATTTTTGTCTGCCTTAGATTTTTCATGGTATATGGAGCTTTTCATGCAAAAGCATATGTTTTATTTTTGATGTGTCATGAAATAGTGATCCACCATAATTGTTATAAGGTGATTGAATACAAAACTGTGAATTGTATAATTTGCAAATTCCAGGGTGTCAAAAAATGTACACTTTTATACATCATTATTAAATCTTCACATTATATTGCACTTTATAATGCTTTTTTTCAGGGACTGCATATCTAGGGGAGTTTTCCTGAAAAAATCACATGAGCATCTTTACTCTGTCTTCACAGACTCTGGTTTCATGATTTTTCACTTTTTGCCCCCAGCGTCAATCTCAACAGTGGATGAAATGTTGGGGTGTCTTAATGTCCATCTTAATGTGTGCAAATGTGTGCAAGCATTGAGTCTGACTGCATAGTTTTCAATAACTTTTTGGCACATCTGGTTTGAGATCTTCCTGATAAACTGTTTGATCTCAGACCCTGAACTGGTTTGGGTGTATTTTGTCATGTATAAAATCAGACAGTCTCTGAACTTCAGGTGAAGAAATTCAAAACTATGAACAGCAGTCTGGGGACTGGGGAGTAGCCATCATGTTGGAGCTACTGTGTGTTGAATGGAGAATATAGTACAGGGCAAAACATAAGTTTTACATTTAGACACTCTGTATTTTCATAAAGTTCATAATATATAGTCTTTGTTATGAGCTGGTTTAAAATGCATTGTTAGTTTTCATTATTGCCTTGTAATTTTTCACATGTATCTGTTTTCTGCAGCGAAAAGACAGAGATTATGCTCCCCAAGTATACGACACGTTGGAAGATTTTGAACCGAGGATTATCACAGATCCAGAACTGAAGCCTAAAGCTGAAGTCAATAAAAAGAAAATAGTCAGACCGCGATACATCAGTACCGAACTGGGAATTAGGGAAAAGCTTGTTTGTGCTGTGTTGACATCTGCCTCAACATTTTCAACGCTTGGTGAGGTTAATGTGTGTTTACTGTCTGAGCTATTAAAGCTTTTCTGTTATTGCAGATCAAACTAACAAGTGTTGAGTAGTACCAGTGTTGAGAAAACGTACAGTGTACACGTTCATTTTATTGATGTGCAGATGCTTTGATTGCTTGTGCAAGTGTACTTGATTAGTCTGTGCCTGAAAAAAATTTAATGAGGGTATATAGTTAAATCCAAAGATAGAAACCCATACAGTTAAATCCAACGGTACACTTGTGCAGTTTTATTCCTTATTTGTGCGTTTTTGGCTACGTAATTTTTAATGCTTATGCATGGCCCAAACTATTAAATTTGTTGCGTTGCATGAAAGTAAGCAGAATGCAAATTTGCACTCATCATTCATCCTGTTCCATCCTAGAAGAGCTTGCTGTTAACTTTGGTTGTCAGAGATGGCAGATATTTGATTTGGTTTGAAAGAACTTTGTCATCTGAATAGAGGCAGTGGTCAAAGTTTGCCAGTTAAGTCCTGTTCAGTTGCTCTACGTTGTCCCAGTTAGTGAAACAAATGCATGAAGTGACTTTGTCTACGTGTTTTTCGAGCATGCTATGATGTTTCCATGCGCAGGTATGGCGATGAACAAGACTTTCTCCCACCACATGCAAAAAGTCATTTTCTTCGACGGTGTGTCACCAGGCGCGGAGCAGAAGCCGCCTGCAGCTGAGGGCATTACGTTGATTTTGCATCCCGTGTCCAGTCCCGTCAAAATTCTCTATCACACCTTGACGTACCTTCACACAAAATTTAAGTAAGCGGATGGAACGTCAAATAATTTTTATAGTTAGCCTTGAGTTACATGAAATTTAATAAAATTGCGCAGCATATTATCTATGGATAAAGTAACAGTTATACTTTCAACAACAATCGCAAGTAGCCGCTTTGGTCTGGTGAGCCAACTGTGTAAGTATCGTGCGCGTCCATTAGACTTATCCGTAGTCCGAAAGTTTGTGACATAGGCATAGCACTCATCTGGAATTACGTTACGAGCGTAGGGACCGAGTTTGAAATTTCAATGGGCGTGCGAAGTCCATGACGTCACAGAATATGACGTCAAAACTTCCTTAAATTTATCGGTTGAAATATCCCGATCACTCATAATTTTTTCAAAACTTTTAGAACACGTTCACCACAGCTTGAACTGGAATCATGAAAATTTGAAAACTCAATTATCTGAAAGTATTTATGCAAACTTAGGCCCTATCGATCCAAACATTCATCAGTATTTAGTAAACAACACGAATTCAACCTAGTTTCGGTCAAGGTCGATCAGAGATATTTTGATGTGACGAAGTGAACCAAAGGAATGTTTTGCCTCACAGGTAGTACAGCCGAGCAATGCGAAATACATGCGCAACAAACACGTTACACTCGGAAATAAATTAGTTGACGCTCGGTATTCCGCAAATCAGTTACAAAACAGCGATTGGAGTGAGACTGTCGCAAACATTGCTTGTCAAGCATGGATGGATTTTCCTGTGGAACTGTTCCTCGTTTACATCGTACTGTATTTGTAAAAGTAATATACAGCGGAAATGTGCTTTTCTCTGCAGCACAACTTATAACTGATTTCAAGCTGCGTTGCGTTTTTTTATTCCGTATCTATCCGAAAACGTTTCACACTTCATTTCATAAAAATGTCTTTGTACTATTTGATAAAGAACTGCTCAATCAAAAAATGAAACACTAGCGGGAGTGCCGCACTCCAACCCAGAATTGCGGGCGCGCGTCGCATTCCCGTACTCGCCGCCTATGAGACAAACCCCCTCACGTTGTGACACTGGCTGTAGATCTAGTGGAAACCAGAGATAAGCGGACTGTCATATTTTACGATCTAGCTAGATCCAGTCCTGAATTTTCAAAACTCAGTCCAAGTCCAAACGTAGTCCAAAAACTTAAAAAATGTGAAGTCCAATTCCAAATAAAGTCCAAAAAATTAACAGAAAATGGGCCAGGGGTGACCAAACTGCGGCTGTTTGAGCTTTCCAAAATATTATATAGTTGTTCTTTGTTATTTTCATTCCAAAGTGTTGAAATATTGTAAAATGGTACTGTGTTAGCAAGCGTGCCGTACAGTATTACTTTTGCAAGTCGTTCCAAAAAGTATTGTGATGTCACAGAAGCGTAGATAGAAAATAAATTCGTGTTAGATTTTTATGTTGCGGCTCTGTGTAACTTGGGTTTTATGATTTGCGGTTCATACAGACAGAAGGTTTGGCCACGCTTGAAATAGGGTTTTCACAACAAAAATACCGCATTTCTTTTCCATTAATTCAGTCCAAATCCGATTCTGATCCTAAATTTTAGAAACGATTCACAGTCCGTATCCAATCCGGTGCCCAATATTTGGGTTCCCGTTCAACACAAATAGTAGTTTGTGGGACAAGCGAGTTTTACACATAATTCAATGGTTTTTAGTTTTTAATGAACCAAATCGTTCAGGAGCCTGAGCCAAAAAATTCAGATGCGTGGAGCCGGAGCCCGAAATTTGAGTTCCGGCTCGACGGCCCTGGTCCGGATGCAGCCCAATTCAAGTCCAGTCCGTTGCTCCGGTGCGAACCGCTAGTTTCGCTATTGCTATGCTAATTTGAGCCTTTTTTTTCAGAGACACTTATGACTGGTATTACATCACCACAGATCGCTCGTATTCAGAAGCTGATCGTATTGTTGACATTGTGGATCACATTAGTATAAATAGAAGACTCTACATGGGCAAGCCGCTTTCCTTTGCTGACAGTCTCGCTGGTAGCGTCACTTACTGCAACGTTAGTGCGTTTCTTTGGATTGGCGAAGCGATATTTCTTCAATGATTGCAAGTTTTTCTGTTTTTTTGCTATCGTTTTTGACTTTTATGGTCCTGTTGTTACAGTGTTGTTGGGTATCACCCACATAAATGCTCTCCTCTGGCATATTAGGCCGTGAACTTCTTGTGTTGTTGATGTATCGACGCATAGATTTCTCTCATGTATACATACTGTATAATATCCCGGCATGTTCTTCCAAACGATCTTTTATCTGACTATTCCAACAAAAAATGAGTAGCGATTGATTGGTAGTTAGTAGAGATCGACCGGTATGACTTCTTTGGGGCTGATACGATATATCTGCCATTCATGGGCCGATACCGACAACCGATATTTTCAAATCTTGTTTTCTGCTTCATTATCAAAAATATAATCTATTCTATGCCTTACCTGTTTTTCAAAAAATTAAAATCAGGATTTATGAGCTAAATTTTTTCAAATTGCGGCAATTTCAATATTTTGCTGTGATTTTTGATTAATCTGATTAATGATGATGCTTTTGTTTCGTCTGCGATGGCCGACGCGTGCTTCATGGTTCATCTTGTCTGCTTGTTTATGAAAATGCACCTGCTAGCATTGCTGCAAGATAAGTCTTGACTTGCGTCGTTGTGCTTTCTTGCGGTAGTTGTCTGGATGCGTGAGGAATATAACAGCGTTTTGTCAACACCAACTGAGGCCGATAAATTCCGCCCGTTTGGCCGATACCAATGTATCGGTGAAACTCAAAGGCCCGATATATCGGTCTATCTCTAGTATACTAGATAGTGAAGAAAAGTAATGAAACGATACAAATTTGCTTCTTCTGGCTGTTCTACTCTGTACTTTGTTCCCAAAGGAGTTCAACCGGTTGAAGCGAAAAGGTTTGCCCTAGCAGGGTTGCGGACCTGGTCCCCAACGTCTTGTAACATTAGACGCTGCCGATTCCGATTGGGCCAAAAACATAAAAAAGGTTTCGTTCAGCAACCATCGAGCCAAGCATGAAAAATTAGTTCCCGACCCAAGATATCTTTGTCGAACGGTACGAAGAAGTGCCCATTTGCGCTTGTGGCTTCGTGCTGGGGTCAGGCAACAAACCGGACAAAGGAATCATTTTGTCCTCAAAACATATGGTTTACGGCCGTTTATGTGGCATACAGCGTCGATCCAGAATTTGCTTGTGTTCTAGATAAACAAACCAAGCTTTTTACGATTGTTTGCTATCTTGCTTTTATTACCCCGCAGATTAGCACTATTTTAGCGGCGTTCCGCCGGTGGTTTTAACGAAAATCGCTGACTTTCCCGAAAGCACTTCCCCAGCTGTCAAATATGCGCCTGCCAATGTCAGTCACAGCTCGTAGTGTATTTTTGAACTACTCGTCGGTGTCAACGAGGTTGAAACTGGAGACCGCCCAAGCCAAGTTGCCAATGAGTAAATATCTTCGCCGGCCACAGTAACTCTTGCTCTATCGTTGTGTTGTGATGCCTATAATTTTGTTTTTAAAGCCGTTAAAAATTTTGCTGAAACCACTCCAGAAAAGGTTTACTGGTACGAAACAAGTCATACACAATATATAACGGCGTGAGCTGATTTTTCCGGATACAGGATCGCAGTGTAATGGTGAATAGTATTATTCACATACGTATTTATCCTTGATGAAAGCCTTCCTTGCACCCTACATTCCTAAGGTGTGTTGGGTGTGTAGCGTGTCCAACATTTTTGTTTTCAAGAAAACTGGCCAGAAGCTTTAGTCCGCGCGATTTTTTCTTAAGATGGACAGCGGTTTCATCATATCACGTCTCCTCCTGATCGACCTGGCGCCGGAGCTTGAGAAGTGCATGCAAGGAGTCAGTGAAGGCGGCGGTTACCTTGCAGCAGATAAATGGTTGGGAAGGTGCATCAAACGAGTCAGCAAGGCTGCTGTCGAATGCACGAACGAGGAAGAGGTGAGGAAACAATTGGTTTACTGCTTGTCGTCTCACTTCTTGGCATTTAAAAAGATGAGTTTTTTTGTCTCGTAGCAATCTGTGATGGCTGTTGTTCATACTAGAACATCTTTTTTGTACCGCGACCCATTACAGAAACCCACTATGACCCAACGGCCCCCAGGTTGGGTTTTATTTTTCGCTGAGACATTTGGGTCATTTGTCCCCTAACAGCATTAAAACTCGCCGTAACAGTATTCACTGGCCTATGTTTTCAGACATTATGACCGAATTGACTAATTTTTTTTCGGTCATTTGAAAAAAAAATTAAGTCTGTGACCGAAAAAATAAAGCAAGCCCCCACCTAACACTACAGATGTGTACGTAAAATATCTACCCGCGACCCTCCAAAAATCGTTCACGACCCCTCTGGTGAGCGCGATCCCCAGGGGGAAAACCACTGCACTAGAATAACTACCATATCGCATAAAGCAAAAGCAGTTATGTCGCAAGTTTTTCGCGGCACTGGTTTTTCAACTGTAAATGAGGCTGTCGACACCGTCTGCTCGCCTGACGAATGGGACAGTCGCGACCGATTGAGCAATTTTCAACGATATCCAACTTGCGGTTCGCACCGAAACCTTACGTGCTATTCTAACCAAACGTCTGAAACTTGAGAGTGGAGCGAAAGCCACTTTCTTTCAGTCATCTGGCATCGTCGTCCGCTACAGAAAAATAAATCATGCGAAAGCCGTCTATCTCTCATTGGTGTCTAGAATGACTGTCTGTTGTGTTCGTCCTCGCTTTTACCATCAACGCAGCAGACTTGCAACGCTAAATTTTCCGAACCCCAGTGGATCCCGCTGCAAGTGAGGAGATAATCTAAATAAATGTGGTCCAACTACAGGCCCGCGGGCAGAGGTTTTAAGGCCCGCCAGCTTTCTACTTATGGATTTCAGTGTTGTGTGCATGTTACAGGAGGTCATTTTAATTAGAACAAACGTATCATCTTTCAGTAAAGTTGTACAATATTAACGGCGTGAGACTATACCGTGGAGAGCTTCTGAAAATTTCTCAGCAAAGATAGATTTCCCAAATTGAAAGATTTTGAACTAAAAATGTACCCAATGTTTGGAAACACAGACGTGTGTGAGAGTACGTTTTCTAAGATGAAGCAAGTCAAATTTAAAAACAGCAATCGAATGACAGAAGAAACACTGGACGCTTATCTCGGTTTGTTACAGCTAACACTGCACTAATAAAGGAAGGATAGTGTTAGAGGAGCCTCGACCACAGGCATGTCGCCGAAATAGAGATTTGTAATAAATTTGCTATTTGCTATTTGCTATTGTGTAATAATTCCAGTGGCGCACTCACTTACCCTCCTTTTTTAGTTTTAAATCTTGTGAATCTGTTGTTTCATCATTTCATGCACCATTTTATGGGAAGTTTCCCGCAAGTTGTCCCGTTTTTGCACGATGGTCGGTACGTTAAAAGTTGTTGGACCGCGCTTGTCTAAATTGTTCAATGGAAAAAACCTGTTAGAGTGAGATAGCGCGTTGGCGGGATTAAAAGCAGGACTGTGGAGCGGGAACCCATGCAATTTTGGATGATTGGAGCTGGAGCCGGATCCTAAAACTTTTAGATGGTGGAGCCGAAGCAGGAGCCTGAAGTTTGAGTTCCAGCTCAAACGCTCTCATTACAAGTGTGCTGTATCTTGACCGGCGTGTTGATGGAATTAAGGTGTATCTCGTTAGGTATAGGGGTCCCCGGTGTTGGGGAGGTTAAGAACCACTGCTATAAACTCGCAGCCCAGTAACACGCATTTTCGTTTTCAGTTTTGCTGAACTTAATCAAGACTATCGTGTAGATCGCACTAATCGTATTTCCCAGGAAAGAACGTACACTCGCACGGGTAGACCTTCGTGATTTAGGTCCTGCCTCCTCAATTTTTATTTGTTTCAAACGTTTTGAAGCGTAGCCAAGAAAGTCAAAACTTGGATAATAGGCCGTGAATTGCGCCAGAAATGTAAACTGAGATCGTCGAAAACGGTCGCATGCTGACCTCGTTTTCTGAGTGAATTATAACTGCTACAAAAAAAAACGGTGAATGCTGCAAGAAGTTGTCGAGCGTTGATAACTCGTATCTCTTGATTTGCAATTCACGTACCAGGTGGACTGTTTAAGAATTTTTGTTGTTTTCCTTTTGCAATTTTTATCAGCCACGTTCCATCTGCGAAATTTTTATAGGGATTGAATTACAAAAAGTTTTTATCGTTATGCAATCCATTAATCCATTCACCTATTTTTCCAAATTATCTCTAGTTTTGACAGCATGTTTAGGGACAATTCAAAATTCTGGTTTACGTTTCTGCGGCGTTTATCTTCTCATGTATGGAAACGGCATTCACTTTATTAGAACAGGCGTTTAAGTTAGAGCATGGTGGAATAAAGTCGAACAAGACTGTGCTGCATGCTTTTATAAGAGAGTTCATAAAAAAGGACCAGATGCAGCGCAGATTTGGAAACGACATAAAAAACGACGGATAAACAAAATTTGAAAAGGAGTGGGACCAAAAGGTCTTTCGTGTGGGACCAAAAGGTCTGGTCGGCCACCAGTATTGGTTGAGATAGTCGAGAAAGTTCGGGAAGCTATTGTACGAAGCTCCAGAAAGTGGCTTGAAGTGCGGTGCGGCATCGGCGGTACGCATATTAAAATCCATACGTATTTGAATTCCTCAATCTAGTTTTTGCGAATAATCCCGAATTTCATACGCCTGGAGTTGCTGCTGCTCAGGCGTATGCATCTCAAACGATGACATATTCTGCCAACATCCTGGAAATTTTTTTATTGTCTCGTGGCTTTGGCCGAATAGCCGTGTATGGCTCGCTGCTATTGGCGATGACAGCTGCTGTTACGTTACCGTGGTTTACCGGGTCCTTTGCCACAGCTGTCGGTCACGGTCTATCAGTTCGGTGTTAAGCGAACAACGCGTAACTTTCAATTGCCTAAATTTTAAGAAAGACGTCACGAAGTGCCTTTATCATACCCTTCATAGAGACTGGCATACAGGTAAAGTTTCTGTTGAGGAGTTTCGTGATTATTGCTGTCTTGCGTTTGGTTAATTCCTCAATGCAAACCTAGTCTCGCACCAACGGATGGAGATTGATCAGTGGTTCTATCATTTCACAACGCAATTTCGCTGTCACTCTCTGAGAAACAGTCGATTTCATTAGAAACAAACTTCTGACGTTTATGACTGTGAAACCGCTGAAATACGGGGAGTTGAGCTTCAGAACTCATAACAGTTTAATCCATTCTGCTCGATTAAAGTGCAAAGCACGAATTTATTCCTCGTTAATTTTCACGGTTTACGACGCATGGGTTGAAACAGTCATGCACGATGTATCATGGAAGCCTGTTGTGAAGCTCTAGATGGCATTCTCTTCCACATCTGAACTCGACGCCAAGCGCAAGTATCAGAACACGACTCGAGGTCTGAACTCGACGCGAGTCGCGTTGCTGGTTTTTAGTGTGTAGATTCGTGACCGGGTCGAAGCTGATCCCTTGTCTTTAGGGAAAAGCTCAGTAGTGGACATCTTAGTAACGAAAGTAAGATTCCGTTAAAATTTGTTTCACTCAAGCGCACTAGGTATGGGGGGAACTGCTTCGTTATCTCACCGGCTGTCTTCATTTGTTGGTGCGGTGAGTATCTCTCAATCATCGCTGGTAACGCTTATGTGTTGGAGTTGAACTTGAAGCGATCGCTTTTCTTCATAAAAAGAGCCGATTCTTGTTAATTGCAATGGAACACTTGCTTATTTTACACTATTCTGCCCCCCTTACATGCTGCTGTATTGAATTTATTGTAGCGCTGTTTACTCAACACCCCGGAAGCATTGACAAATCAGTGTAGCAATTTTAAGGGCAAAAAAAAGTATTCTGTAATTAATTCACCATTCACATTTTTTCCTCGTATAATTTTATTGTATGCTTGCAGTTTACCAACCCGTCAATTCGTGCTTGCAATCTTCTGTTGTATGTCATTTGTTTGCAATCTTTCGTTAACTGTTCGTCGTGAATTGGTTCGCTCGACATGACGCGACGAGGTGTATATTCAGGCTCCGGCCTGCCGATCGCCGCCCTTAAGTAAACATGATTTCAAAAAGAGTAACGAAAATACTTTGTTTCAGGGAGTGTTCTACAATACCTTCGACCTCGAAAGCACTCAAGGAAATTTCAATCCTGAAGTGGAAAACAGCGTCGAGTTCAAACATGCGGTCACTGTCAGCGGAGTGGAGACACCAGAGATGATGTTTCTGTTGCACAAACGCTTTTCGCAAATCGAAATCGACAAAGCGTACCGCGAAATCGAAGATATACAGGTAGGTTTGCAGAAATCTGCGTACGGCGGAAATTCTGAAAGCTAGTAATTGTTGCCAAGTCTTCGTTCAAATCAAAAGCTGCACATTCATGTGACCCAGCGTAACCTTCGATTTGATTGGTGCTTCGTCTCTTGATGTTGCTTGCTGTGTGCATCCTGTTTTTCTTCGTTGGCTCGCAGTCGGGTCTTACGGATGCCTGTTTGCCAAAGCGCGATTTACAAATGTTGTGCGTAGCGGAGTCCCTCAAAGATCGCACGCATCAGATTTGCTCAAAACACACCTNGTGAAAGATCGCTCCAACCGCAACTACAAGCCCCAAGTTGCTGACGGTGTTTACGCTCGTTTGAGGTAGTCAGCAATGTGATCACCAATCAGTGTAGAATGTCTGTCGGCAAATATTGTCCATGGTTACGCAGTGCATGAGTGCTTGCCAAACAACGCCAGTTTGCCACGAGATTCGGTGGTAACCCTTTCTTGGTACATTTTGAAGCGCTCGTTTACTGCTGCCTGTTAGCCTTCAAAGCAGGCATTGCTTACGGTTGTTTCTCAATACTCTCGCATTCCAGCGTATAATGGCAGCTATGTGGAAAGCCAGAATGATTATCTTTTTTTCAAATCAAAAGAAGCTGTCCATCGCCATGTACCCTGTGGTCATTTGTGGATTTCTTTTCAGCGCGTGTGGAATGCTCAGCCGGTCGCGTCTTCGCTGGTTTGCTGTTTCGTAAATTGCGCAATATTCCACACGGTGCCCAAAGCTTCGGCGAGAATGTGAACCCTGTTAAAATCGATCTTACTTAAACGAATCCTACACTCATGTCACTTGCTGAGCGCAAATCTGCGAAAATATGGGAGCGTATAAAGCAATCAGCATTGTGTAATACTACCCTGGCTATAACCACCTTTTCATTGATAGCAACTGTCACTGTCGGTTAATTAGTCCCATCGCCAGGGGGGGCTTTGGTGGGCTTAGCCCCCCCAAACAAACTCCAAGCCCCCAAAATTGAAACGTGAAACACTATAAATCAGTGGAGTTTTGGTTAATGTTATAAGTCAAGCCCACCCGAAGAACCGCAAAGCCCCCCTATTGAAAACTTTTTGGCGACGGTTCTGCGGTTAATGCCTTACAATATCTAAAAATTCGTTTCTGATTGGCCGTTCGCCGAGCTAACTGCGCCAGTGAACACCTTCGTGAATTTTGTTTCGGTAAGAAAGTGGCATCTTTGCTGTGAAACGTTTTTTCACGTTTGTTGCAGGAAGAAATTCGTCAACTTGCACCGAAACTACCCGAGGGCGAGCGAGAACTCTCCTGGCCAATTGGAATCGAGCCTCCATTCAAACCGACCAATCGCTGGGATATCATCGTGTGGGACTATTTCACTGAGGAATATACGTTGACTTGCCCAGGTTAGACCGGCGTGGCCGAAACGAGTTTCACCACTTCATCTGTCCGGGACTCCAATAAACGCCAAAGTTAACAAGGTGTCGTCAGGTTTTTATGGCCAATGACGCGCATAGTAGATTGTTGAGCGCCAGATAACTTCGCTGAAGTTGCCTCCTGGTAAATTTGCGTACCTGTTCGTGACTTTGATATTGCTTTCGCTTGTAGGGCAAAAGCTCAAACCTTTTTTCGCCAGGCGAAATACCAAAGTGCGAGTTATCGGGCGTAGACAAGCTGGACGTGCAGAACATACTCCAGACAGCGTTGGACCGACTAAACGAAAAGTACAACCCGAAGGTATGTCGAAACCCTGAGCAGGGCTATACCTGGTTGCCCGTGGAATTGGGTCCAATAACGCAGTCGAAAATTGGGTCGACTTGAAAAGCTTACGCTTGGGATGTTGTGTGAGATAAACAAGCTGCAATAACCTATGAAGTTTTTCAGTTATTGACTTCTTATTTTCTGCCCCTGAGTCTTCATTGTGGTGCGCGGTCGCGGTTGATGACTATTCAAAGAATTTGATGTCTGAACCATCGATTTGATGTCTGAACCATCGATTCGATTTCTGAATAATTGAGCTATTATTGCTGCTGCAGCGGTGTGTGGAGTTTACGGTGGCTTGCAACGCCGTGACCGGGCCTCGGCGCAAAATCGACTGCACCGACTTCAAACACCTCCCTTGTGTCGTGAACAACCGCCCACTCTGCTACACTTATGACGTGATTCGGAAACGTCTTTAGTCTAACGAACGGTGACAAGCAGTGTCCTCTAGGATTTTTTTACGCTGAGCAAATGTTTGCTTCAGTGACCATGCAATTACGCAACCATGTAGACACGCGACTAGTGAAGCATTTCAAGCGGTAAAAGAGCCATGCGATATATATACGATATTAATTTTGGAATGTTGCAAGCGTGCGAGACTGAGATTTCACTGCGCAAATAAATGATCTAGTGGTACTGCACAGTTGCGCGCGTCAGAGGGAACATTGGCGACAAGTAAATGACAACAGTGCTATACCGTCGACCAACAATTTAACACCACTTCAGGAATTTGACTTCGGTGCCAAAATGACTTTGTTGAGCCACAAAAAATTCTGACTTGACTTTTCGTACGTGGTTGCGGGTTGCGGCCCGCTTTAGCTTAAAACAAACACTGGTGTAACATTTTTCAAGGTTGTTGCAGTTCACAATTGGCGATAGTAGTTTCAAAACTATAAAAAACAAATAAGGCAGCATCGAAATTTTTGTTGGTTTCGATTTGAATGAAAACTGCGCATAAAATAGCCGCTGTAAAGTTAAGACTACTGAAAGCATAGCGGTCTTAAAAAATTGATCCGGTCGTCACGCACGCCACACAACAATACACAAAACGTCACACCAAAAAGGCCCCTGCACGACATCGCTCATTTGCATTGAAACCCAACAACCTCGATGCCCGGCAAAACATTCAAACATAGTGATCACATTTTCCAAGCCACCGCTTTGGAAAGCTGAAGATTGCATTGGAAAATGTGCACCACATCGGCTTTCTCAAATGGCGCCTGTTACAATCACGTTAATCACGTGGGGGCTTTCTGAAGGGTCGTTCAAACGGTACTACGACAATTCATCGAACCGACGATTTATCGAACGACAGTTCATCGAACCGACTTATCTAATTTAACTGTTGCAAGACATTACTACGGCGTGATCATCACGCTGTAATGTATAGCTGCAGTCATCACTCTCTACTTAATTTTGTCCAAGTGCAAAGTCCGTTTTTATCTTTCTTTAGTATCGACTGGTATAGTTAGTTGGAGTAATAACCATAAGCATAGGTCTAAACAGCAGTGAAGTAAGCAATTGTGAGGGATTGTAACATAGTTCAGAAATGGAATTCATTTTAAGTGAGAAGGCTAACGGAAGTGGCTTTGAAAGATTTTATGTATGTCAGTGACAAACAAGGGTGTACGCAAAGGGGGGTCTAAAACCCCCTCCCTTAAGCTTGATATTTTACAAAAACATTTTACCTACGCAAAGGAGATTAACTGTTTTCGCATACTTTTTGCTTGTTAAGAACATCTCGTTTCGTTGAACTGTCGTTCGATAAACTGTCGGTTGGATGATTTGTTGTTCAATAAACTGTTGTTCAATAAACTGTCGTTCGATAAATTGTCGTTCGATAAACTGTCGCGTCACGGTTCAAACAGGTATGTGCGCGAAGGGGCCAGCCTCTCAGCAGTAGTAAAGACACACATCGGTGGATCTTACACGAGGAACTTCCGTTCTTCAGTGGCAGACTGAAAGTTGCGACAAGCAGCTATCCACGCTTTGAATGTGTTTGTGGTACATACCGCTGGCGGTCCTAACTCGTTGTGCGTAGGGATGCATGTACTGGAATTCAATCCGAGAATAAGTGTTTTCGAATATTTAGATTCGAAACAAATTTGAATTACATAAACGTGAAAAATTGCGGAAGTCGGCAAAACAGATGGTTGCAATAAGTTTGCAGTCGCACCAAATTTTGTAGTGGCACTCTTTGCGCTCCTGAGTAAGAGAAAGAAACACCCAACAAGCTCACGGCACTGTGTAGTGACGTAACTAGCTAATTAACAGGTCGTGTCATCGCTGATCGGCGTTCTAAACCTCTGCGCGATGAGCTCATTTTGCTCCTTGCAAGTTATTTCAGAATAGGATTCGATACTCTGGATACGAAATAAAGATTCCGGAATATTCCAGAACCTCTAAATGTTCCATAATGCACATCCCTAGTTCTGTGCCATAAAATCTGGTATTAAAAGTGGCTAAACCAAAATCGGCAGCGCTGTTGGCTGTCAGTAACAATGGGATCGACAATCGAGAAAATAACAGGCAAAAATTTGCAACTTACTGCTGCAGTCCTGCAAGAATGGGCACGGAATCATAGATCCCCCTTCCCCCCCTTTCAGACAATCAGACGCCTGGGACGCTGCCTTGGCGTATACTTTTTCATTTTTACTTGTAGTGATTGTAAATCTACTTATTGGGGATGCCGACCCCAACAGGGTTTCGACCCAACCGAAGTTGCCACAGGGGTCGCTAATCCCAACGCGGGTCGAACAGGCAGTAGCAGATATTGTACTACGGGACGCTTGTCCCTGATCTATAGTGCGTCCCACCCACAGCGCAACAAATACACAAACAAAACGTTTCGCGCACCATGTGCACTCAAGAGCAACACACTGATAGATCAATCGGTCATTGCACCCCCGCACTCGCGGTTATATGGCGACAAGAGAACAAGGAAGCACCCCCGCTAAATCGCAGTTATAGGGTAATGAGATATTAAAACCCAATCGAAGCGAGCAAAATGGTTGCATACACAAAAGTATTAATCACCCATACGCAAAACTGCTAGAATCGAAAAAGCTCGCGCATAGATTAGCGCAACATTTACTCTGATCGCAAAAGCATATTGCATACTTCCTCTGTTTTCTCCGGCGAAGAGCCGGGGACCACTGGCACCCGTAAGCGTCCCCAACAAGTTGAGGTTCGGGCCCCTGCACGACGACCGCGGACTTTACGCATCCGCCCTACTGACCGGGGAAATGACTCAGCTGTTGCAGCAGCCAGTTTGCGATACCTGACCTCCCGGTGATACTAGTTTCGATTCAAGAGCTTGTTTCTGGAAAATGGATTGAAATTCGGGCTGTGACTGCTTTTTTTTACGCCAAATCAGTAAGGGTTTGTTTGTTGAGTACAGTATACAGGGTGGTCGTGTGATGCGCACAAACANCAGGTGCTTTTCAAATCGCTTCATGTCTTGTTATATGCAAATTAGCGTTCGCACTGTTTTACTCCTGTCTGCGGTCATCGTTCGACTTTTTCCAGGCTGCTATTCTTTCTGGATAGATCCAGTGTAGTGGGAGGCACTTGTTCAAATATTTAAACGCGGTACTGATGCTCAATTTGCTGGCGAAGAAGCGCCAACTAAGCTTTGTTGAAGCGACTGCAGCACCATACGTTCTATGCAGGGTTTGATGATCGAAAAGAAACGACTGGTGAACGGCTATCGTCGCTTTGATCCTCAGCGCGGAATGGAATACATTCTGGACCTCGAGTTGAACGTCCTGGTCGAGAAAGAAAATGAACAAATCGAAATAAGTCACCGGGTCAACCTGCTCCGTCCCCTTAGCCAAGTAAGACAGTTTATATTGCGCACAGGTGATGTTATTAGATTAGTTTATGCGGTAATCCTGCCTGCCTTAGATTGTCAGAGCAAGCAAGTGAAAGACCACGGGCGTGCAGAGAGAGGGGTGCGGGTCGATGTCCCCGGGAATCCAATGCAGGGGGCATCCAAAAAGTACAAATTAAAGAGATTACGTCTACATCTTCGTATTGTAAGGCTGCTAGCACATGCTGCATGGATCTGATGGGAACTTGCCCAAGGGGGGCATGTAAATCTAAGTAAACGACCCGAGAGAGAGTGGAAGCACTGCCATCGTTATCTTAAAGCCTCACACCCCATTTCTCTTCCCCCTTTGTAGGCTGGCCAATTCCTACAGGGCTATTGTTAACCTGCAACTGGTAGTCTTCAAAGTATTTCTCGACTCTCTTAAACTAGGGTGTGTGAAATTTCGCAAGGGATATTGAATTCTGCAGGTTGCAGTGACATATAGCTGAAAAGTATTGAATGCATTGTTTTTATAATTCGTAAATTGATTATTTTTTCACTATAAACGCCATAATCAAAACAAAGCGGATAGTACAATGAACAAAAACCGAGACCTCTACTGCATGGTTGTACAATTTCAGGTACTGTTGTTAATAATGGAAATAATAGACAATCTTATCTTCTACCATGCCGCACAAGTGGTATCTTTTTGGTGGACCTATCTGATACTTACTTGCAGTCAAGCAGTTGCCCCTGGAATCACCAGACCTCTTCACATCCGTTGCAAGGACACATAGTTTCAAGGCAGAAGCACAAATTAAGACAGACAGCAATGGGCGGTGATTGTTTGCAAGCACCAAGTGTGTGCGTTGGCCCGCTTCACGTCTGTTTACCGAAACAACACAGGCCTTATCATGTCGTTGAGTATTTTCTTTTGAAACTGAAACGATCGAAAGAACATTGAATGAAGCTTTTCCATCAAACATGGAAAATCAGCTGAAGTGGCCTTGTGTGAAAATCAACTGCCATAATCCTGATCAGTTACACGTGCGCTTTACACCTTCGTCTGCAGAACTAATTTGAGAGAAGTCATTTGTTGAACAATTTTTCAAGTTTTGTGTGCAATAAGCAGTGGCAAAACTCGGATTTGACGAAAAAAAACAACTAACGCAGATGGACTTTTTACGGCGGTTTTCCAGACCATTTAATCGGTATGTTTGCTCTCTGCATCGCCATCAGAGTTAAGTGTTTGCTGCCACGCTGCGCATTTGTGCTTATTTATCTCCACGCATTACGGGAGAAAAATACTTGGCTTATGACTGTACCCACCGCGTGGCACGTCCCAAGCGACAGCACATGTAGGGAAAGCGTGCTACAAAGCATTTGCTTCACCGTTGCAGTGAAAAGCAGTGGTAGCCTCACATCTTGTCTCGTGCTTCTGTCGTTTTCATGGATGTGACGATTGCACACTGCACAGGTGGAAATCATTCCGATGCCTTATGTTACGGAATCCGCCCAGGTAAACATCATCCTGCCGCTGACCAGCGAGGAACGCTCCCACTTTGAGTCGTTCATGGACAAGTATGCCAAGGTAAACGATGGAAGCGGTAGTATACGGTATGCTCAACTTGCTTGTGAATGCAGACGAAAGCTAAAGCGGCAATAAACGTTTATTATTTCACGAAAGTTAACTTCCGTGAGAGTCTCGCCGACTTTTGTACCGCCCTCAAGGCAACAATAAAAACGGAGGTAAAAGTTCTTATTTCATGGCAAATTTAGCGATGAACAAGGTTTTTTAAAGGTTTGACCTTGGCGACCGTTAAGACAATTTTGAGAGACCGCAAATACTTGAACTGAAGGTCGTAAAGCAAGATTTTAGTGCAGCTATGTTAAACATCCGAGCCGCACGGTTTTGTGTGGCCCAGTAAATTTTTCGTCATTGTGTATGTAAAATACAAAGACTGCCTGCCTGTCTTTGTTTTGATATTCTTAAATTCAACGTTTCCGATGCAGTGTTCTTCAGTGCCTGTTTGGCATGTACCACGCACTGGTAGATTTCCACGTGTCCATTGACACCTCGGTGCAAAAGTGATTTCTAGTTTTCTGATTTCCACTCGTGTGTTCGTATGCACTAAACTCATTTATCACTACACCCTTGTTGTTCCGTTGGCACTAATCTTGCCGATGGCATCGTACCTTGGAGTGCTTAAAAGTATACCACACAGTGGTTATCATTGCAGCTGGTATTAAAATGCTCTCAGTAGCTTAAGCAAGTCATTCAGTGTGCGGCCCTCACGAAGATAGTGATATTATTTTTGTTTCGGTCCCTCCAAACGCCATAAAAAACATTGACGATGTATACGATGCGCTGTAAGATCCAAAGCGCCGAAGGCTCCAAACACCTGAAAGCGTAGTTCTGAGCGGCGCGATCGCTATAGCGATTGCTACTGATGAGGCCGAAGTTCGTCATCGACACCGTAAATACCATCTGCGACATTTGTGCGCACCTTCTCAGACTCACTAACTGCCAACTTAACTTTTACACCGAGAGATCGACCCCGCCTTCTTGGCAAAGGATAGCGGTCAAACAAACGCGATTTCTTCCCACCATTGACCTTATGACAGCCGCATTTTCCATGGCGTCTTGTTTGAAAGGCCACAGACAGCACCCGCCTTATGAGCAAACAGATACTTTCTCGAAACCGGCGCAGTGCGATTGACCGTTTAAACGGTTTGAAGGTACGCAATACAAAAACGACTTATCATTGTGTTCTCAAACAAAACCATCATCAAACAAAACCCTGCTTCTGTTCCTGGTGTTCCGACGCAGCGTTTATTGCGTATCCAGGACGTCATCATGCTATTAGCAAACAGCGCACCATGCTTGGTGTGGTGAGCGTTTGAGCATAGTTGACGTTTTATACAGTTTTTTTAAGTTTTAACCTTGGTGACCGTTAAAATGTTGTGAGAGACCACAACTATTTCATCTAAATACCGAGATGGTCACAAAGCGAGGTTTCAGTGTATTTTGGGGGTGGTTATGCAATGAAGTGAGGTTGTGCTCTGTTGTGAGAGATCGTTTGAAAAATTTGAGAGACCGTTTCTGTCCGTCGAAACGCCTTTGAACACCTTGGTTGGATAACCTAGCGGTCAAAGAAGCGTTTTTCACAACAACGTGCAGAAGACCGTGGAACACGACGTGCCGTGATTCTTGATGTAAATACGTCTGTGACTTCTCAATCGATCGCTGCCAGTGCAGACGCGCCTGGTCTGAAAAACTTGTTCGAGAAAATTCGACGCTGCTGGGATTCTTTTTTCGCTTTTTGATGCGGTAAAAGAAAAGCAAGCGATCTATCGCAAGTGCCCTGTTGTTGTGAAAGACATTTTTGCTTCCACTGGTCACGATGGTGGAGTGTTTTGGATGGTGCGTTCGCGATTCACGTCGTCGGCGGATGAATTTGCTGTATTTCATGAATATGCAGGAAAATCGATCGGGTCGAGAAATTGAATCCAAACTGTAGGCAACTTCTTAAACAGAAGTTAGTTGATCAAAATCTGGCAACCCTCGCGTTTTGTTTAAGAGCTCTCCTCCGTTTATTCCGCTTATTGCGATCGGAAAGCCCGGCAAGTGCGCAAAGCTTCACACTGTGGCAGCAAGCAACAATAGAGATCACATGCCGTGATCACTCTATTATTGCTTGTTCGCGCCACGTACATATGGATGTTATTCTTCGCGCACATCCCCTTCGTGGTGAATCGCACAATGAACACAACGCTAACTGAGAGGTTTAAACACGCTCAACCAACGCATGCATACGATACGAAGCATTTTGCTTGCGTGGGCTGTTTTGTTTTCGCCAACTAAGTATAAACAGGTTGCGGGCGGAGTCACAAAGTGTGTGAAGAGATTTGGCTGATAACCAAGATACGGCTGCTATTAAGTGTCTCGTTGTAAAAATGTGTGTGATTCTTGGCATTTGTCAAATAGAAGTAGGATAACATCAGGCCAGCGTAATAACATCTGTTGATGAACACAATGCATTGGGAAGAGTGTGCTTATGATGCGAATGAGTGCAAAGGGACGTCCTTTGCCGAGCTACAGCAAGTCCTCTTCTGCCGGTAATAAAATGCTTTGGCATGAAGGAATTTCAAGAAAAAACGTCCAGCTGTTGTAAAAGTCGGTTAGCTATAACGACCTTGTGACTGGTGATGTAGTCATGGTAACTGCGACAATCGCTTGTATGTTTTGATTTGATTTTCACCTGCTGACGCATGCAATTGCACAACCATGTAGACACACAACCGGTGAAGCGTTAAAAGGGCTGTGCGATATTATACGATATTGAATTTGGAATGTTGCAATTGCGCGAGAATGAGATTTCACTGCGCAAATGCCCTGGAAGTACTGCGCAGTTACGCGCGCATGAAGGTCGCATTAAAGGCAATGCTTTAAAGGTCTCATCGCAAATCGCGAAGGCGTGCGAACGCACCCCGTGTTAAACGTCACATCGACCTTTCTAACCACCGGCCGGCGCGCTTGTGACGTCATAGACTGTCCAGGTGACTGCGAAATTTCAAAACCGTGACTTCAGGCCGCAGTGAAGCGTGTTCTTCGGAGCAGCCCGCAAATGTAGGGCAGTGCTGCAGCAGCTACGTGGTGAACACCGGTGAGTTAAACAATAAGAGCGTTGCGTCGTTTAGGTTTGCAAAGTCTACTTCAGGAATCATTCAATTTGAACTTTCTTTGCGCAAGCCGGAAGATATGCTGTTTAGTTCTCATCAATTTTCCAGCAGCGACATATTTCCGTTTCCCTCTTCCGCTAACTCGACGTATTTTTTTCAAGGTGCAATGGTTAACTGACCAGTCCACCCGGCCGAACCCTCTGGCTTCTCGATTATTCCTCTAGATCAGTGTTTTTCAATCGCGGTTTCGCGAAACCTCAAGGCCCCGCGAGTGGATGCCAGATGTTCCGCCGAAACAGACCGAAATTGCATGGGACGAAATTCTCAACCACAGTTTTATGCGGTTGCAGCAACATCACAGTATCCTTGCCACTATGAATCGCATTGAAAACCCTGTTTATCAATTGCTTTGACTTCGTGCTCCCTTTGTGTTACGGAAGCCTACGCCAGAGGGTTCCATAA
>JGI24021J15306_10000809_pt1 | contig 27278 bp, 14 predicted proteins | sample Ectturendosymbi1_FD_15306 | JGI IMG/M metagenome (IMG submission 15306) | reverse complement strand
CAACTTTACAAAATACTGCTACAGTGTCCGAACGTCCGCAATTCTTTTTCGAAATTAACGAATCATGATATTACATGCTTAATCTACCGGCTCTGCATTGAGGGAAAAGACCGGAAGAGTAAAAGTCAAGGGCGGAGAGACGGCTCTAACTTACTAATACAATATACATTGTGGGGCCCTTACGAATGGTTGCCCCCCCGAACGGGGGGGTCGGGGCTGCTTTGCCACGGCACTGACTTCACCCGTTTGGGTTAACAAGCAAGGTCACTACAGGTTTGCCTATAACGGCACCTCTAGGTATTGCATAAAGAACGTTACTACCGAATTGACGTTAAGCGAATTGAATTGCATGTAAAAGATGTCATCGGGACCGTACAGAACGTAACGTTATAGGCGAATTGACGTTACAGACGAAGTCGTTATAAACGAATTCAACAGTATAGTACAGATTTACAAGATTTTTCAGGCCCCATTCTGATTATACTGAAAAAGTTAGTTTCAGAGCAATTTGTTTATTTTTAGGACAAAGTGTCGTTTTTTTGTTTCAATATTACAAATCTTTCAGTTCGTTCATTTCTTTTTTTACCTATTAACGACAGTTTTATATATTATGAAAGGGCCCCTTTCTAAGTTTCATCCAGGGCCCCACACAACTTAATCCGCCCCTGTCCACGATTGATATGTTCGCACATATGTGCGAAGTGTCCCGGTTTTCCACAACTGCAACAGGTTGCATCACGAGCAAGACAAGTGCGTCGTGGATGTAATCTTCAGCCGCAAAAAAGGCAGTTTTTACCTAACGTTTCGACCACGTCCTTTTTCAATCGTCTCTGTAGAGAAGCGGATTAAACTGATGGGAAACCACCTATAGGCGAATGAAGCCCTTCATCAAGATTTAATCAACTAAGTAAGCCCCTGCAATGAACAAAACTCGATCAGANAATAAGCTCAACAGCCGCCCGGGCTGAAACTAAAGCCGATATTTAAAAAAATATTTTTATGGTAGTTTTGTGGCGATTTGCGACAAGATGGTCTTGCAGCGCCAAGCTTCAGTGCGATTGGTTTCAATTTTTTCTGCCTGAGTTGTGTATATACAGTATACGCAAATATTTTATGATGGTGTTTGTATTTGCAGATTGGTAATGGCTGAAATTGTATTGTTCTTACATGACATACCAGCAGGATATGGCTTGTTTAATGTGAACAAGTTGATTGAGAAGATTTTAGGTGATCCTGATGGGCTGCGAAGTGTTGATTATGCGAAGCGAGAAAACGGAACAAACTTCAGCTCTGTTGCGGAAATACATTTGAGAACACGAGAGTGTAGGTCAATTTTGATTGTTTGTGCTTGTTGATTGTTCAATGGTCACATGGTCTCTATCGTGATGCGGTCCTTAGAGAAATTCGAGCTTGAGACCCGGCCGCTGCTCAGCTCGGCGTAAAATCGTCCCTGTTGTCAGATGTGGGAAAATCACACAAAAATCACCATCTTGAAATCACTGTGCACTCCAACATTGATTTTGATGCTGCGGCTGCAGAAATCCCCCTGTTCTACTTGAAATGTAGCAAAGGCCAGGGGTGGGGAACCTAATTGCTATCACAGGCCACATGAAAAGTGCATTATCGCTGGCGGACCACAAAATCAATAAATTTTATCCCAAAACTCTACCTTTATCTAACTATGAGGAAGATTTACTACCTCTTGAGTTACTATCTAAGTATCTGCTTACCACAGAGCTTCGTTTTGACGCGATGTGTTCTAACTTGGGTAACGAAAGTTCTGACGCGGGCCATATGAAATGTTCACGCGGGCCGCAGGTTCCCCACCCCTGGCATCAGGGCCGGTTTTAAGCCTATTTGACCGATTTCATCAAATTGGGCCCCGCGCCTCAAGGGGCCCCGCACCAGCAACGACACAGTTACGGCATTTTACGGGACGCATACTAGGCCACTAAAACGTGCGTTGTTTTGTTAGCCGAGATAAACGGATTTATGTTTTTCCAAACCAAATCAAATCCGATCCAACAATTTTATATGAAAATACAATCCAAATTGAAGATGATTCCAATGCATCAAAAGCAGTGTCAAAGCAGAAATCTTCCTTACCAGACCGATAAAAAACATTCCCAAACATCATACAACGATAGATCTTCCGTGAGTATGGTTGTAATTAACATGTATGATGAGATGACCCAATTAGTTGACTAGCACACAAATAAAAATTTAAGACAGCGAAACGGCAAATACGTTTTGGCGCGACCTTAAAAATAGCTCTAAATTCTCGCAACTCAAACAATTCGTCAGCTTGTAATTTTGTGGAAAATACTTTATACTCAAACACCAATTTTTTAAGACTACTATTGATCATAGCAATTATTTCCTAGCACAAAATTGCATGAAACTTAGCACATAAAACAGTTAGTGATTGCGTTTATTCTGTCTAATGAGAATGGTAGATTTAGAATGTAAATTTATATTATTTGGCGAACCAGAGTGAAAGGTCTCGCGACCCACTATTTGCGGACCCCTGATTTAAGAGATTTTTTAACAATTAAAGATCCTCTAAATATTCCAGTGAACAGCTTCACAAGAAATAAAAAAGATAGTATTTTCAAGTTTTATTCTTAAAGGAAACTTCCAAATGTATGTAGTATCGAAAGACCTTGGTTTTGTACTCTCAGTCTGCTGGTTAAATTTGTAGCTTTTACTGCAAACGTTTTAGCAAGAATACCACCAGTGCATTATCAACAAGTGGATTCAACAGCTGATGTAATCTTCATACAAGATTCTCTAAGCATAAAAATTCAAAGAATCATTTGAAAGCCACATGGAGTTTCTATGGGTTACCAAAGATTTTGTAGTGTACAGACAATTGACAAAAAGGATGGAAAAATCGTCAAGGTTCAAATGATGTTTCAATATAGGTGCAAGTGAATTGGCTGAAGCTGTTAAATTACCATTGTAGTTTAGACATTTTCAAGAAAAAAACTACGACGAACGACCACTTAAAAGAGAATTTATTTTGTATGAGATAGAGGATCAAGCTTTGGATGATCGGAACAAAGCGTACAGAGTTCTGTGAAGACCTGTGTATAGGCATTATTTCTGGAATTGTTATACTTGGTATTGGTATTAAAAAAATAAATGAAGTTTTCATAGTCTTTCAAAATTTGAGTATATCAAGCATTTATTTTTTTGGTTAAAGACTGACATACTACACCAGATAAAATCATATATGAACTTTTACTTGCTTATAGAGTGGGGGCTCCGACATCACTTTTCTAATTGGACCCCGCAATTCCTAACGAGGGCCTTTCTGGCATAGGTAAACCAATTTTGTTTTCTGTAAGAAATGCATTGATTTGAAAATTCCACAAATTTTAACTTGAGTTGTTCTGCACGTTTTCCAAGGTTTCAAAGACTCTTGTGTGACGAAATATCTTCCACTGAAACATGAACTTAAGTTGCATTTTTTGTAGATGCCGACAAGCTATTGCAAAGGAAAGAAATTGCTCTTACCTATGACGACGAACCTTACCTATTGAAAATCACAGAAAGTTTGCCAATCAGTGCTGAAGAATCGACGAGAACATGCGCTGATAGAAGAGTGTCACAAGATGGCAAAGGTAATGATTTCACGATTTCACTTTGCTTGTACTGCCACATTTCAGATGATTTTATAGTGCATAGTGGGAAACGAGAGTGCCACTGTTATATATTTAACATTGACTGCAATACCGTTGAAAAGTATTTACATGCTGGTTTTTATATGTCATGAGAGGTAGCTTTACGCCGAGTTATTGGAATTTTCCTTCCGAACGAGGTATATTTTTGATGAATGCAGGTTATCACTTTGTGTGCAAGCGATTGGAAAGGCGGATTGAAGTCACTATTAGGTGTGAAACTGGCTAATGACCCTAAAATTTGTGTGGTATCAGACGTTTGACCTTGATAAAATGGCCGCTTGAAAACGCTGAAGCACAGGGTTGCTAGATGTTCGGTCTTTAACCGGGGCAAAGGATGATTCACACTCGTTTTACTCCTGACTGGTAGGCGACCAAAAATTTAGAAAACAATGGTTTAAGCTCTTGTCAAAATGGTATTTCACAAAAAATTCAGTAAAATATAGATTGGTTGCTCTTATCCACAAACTTTTCAGACCCAGGCTAGATCCATTACAACTGGAACTGCTGTGCAAGTCACCTCGCAACAAATATCTCTGTTTACATTTTCCTGCATAGAGCTGATAATGTTCAGGCTTCCTAGTAAGATTATCCTGCCCTGTATTTAACACGAAAATATTTCCTTTAGCTCTGGATCTACGAAAGCCTTAACCGGTTGTACTTGGTCTTGTATTTGACTGAAAAATAGTTTGATCATTGCTGGCGTTCTCACTATTTTTATCCACTAGTTATTTTGTATTTGAAAAACTTACTCAACGCGCATTAATTTACGTTTGGTGTGCCTGCTGTAATTAATTACACCACGTCTTCTGAAATAATTCTTTGTCTTAGCGACTTCAGTTACTGCAATATAGCATATTCATCTGCAGTATCAACGGTACTGCCTCATACTGCTTGAGGAAACAAAACCTTGAGCTGATTTCTGTCTTTAAAAGCGTTTTGAAGGTAATTTCGTCATAGCTCGTGCAGCGATAAAACATAATGCATAGGCTATTATGGACTTAAATACAGGAGTGCAATATGCGGTCGCGCACTCACGTCGTACGACCAAAACCTTAGAGTGCCTGAATGGGACTTGCAACGACGTAGCAGTGCCTTGTTTATAATTTTAAGTGAAATATTATGACAAAGGTTATGCGTGCAGTATTAAAATTCACAGAAAATTTTGCAACCCTGCTTTACTACCATTTAAACGGGCGCTGTAAGCCATACCTGAATATCTGTATAATTCCTAGCAGCATCCACACATTTCTTGTAGATTTATTAGCTTCCTGTTTGGACTACACAAACTGAGTTTTGATAACTTTCTCCCTGAGTATCAGTGTTTTTAAGATCTTTTTTCTAATTGCTTTACACCCACTGCTCTAGAATTTTGATCTTAATCGCTGGGCGTTGCCCATATCTAAGTTGCATTTCGTGTTCACAGTTGATTCTTGAAATGTCTTATTTCTGGAGAAACACTTTCGTCAACGGTTTAAGCTATTTTGTGTTGCCTTTGAGATGTTCATGAGATCACTTTTCATCAATTATTACAGTTTTCCTAATTTGTTGCTGGTAATGTTACTGACATTTTGCAGCACCACATGGGAAAATGTGATTGTTGTTAGAGAATATGGACCGTTTTTTTTAGGAACTTTGTTAGGGATGCTGTTGGGAACTGACAACGATTTTTGCTTTCGCTTAGAAAGATTAGCTTTTTGAGAAAATCACTTGTTCTAAGACATCACGATGCGCTTTTTCAATCGATTCAGCTTCTTTTTGAACACATACTCCGAAAATTGTCTGGCCACCAGAAATATAGTACCATTCTTGATCGAAGTGCGCACACGGCAACAGGCAAATGCGGGCACCAACTCCGCGAATCAATTGCTGTTCTGTCGCATTCGATCTTAATTTCCAAAAAAAAAATTTGTTGGTTGCATTTTTATCCTGTTCCCTTGCTGCGGTAATCTAAGAAGACCAGACAGAGAGTTCCATGAATTCGCAACGGTAGAAATTCGTCTTGTTGAAGTAGTACTTCGTTTTCGGAAGATGTCTATGCATGCAAAATCTCTGAACGAATGAAATAAACCCTCATCCATATTAACATTGCCGAGAAATAATATCATGACAAACACAAGTGCGTATTATATTGTAAGATCGGACTCCAAAAAGCAAGAATGGCTGATTAGTTTAAGTTTAACCTAAAATGTAAATCGAAAACTAAGGGAACAAAGAACAGCAATGAAAGTTTTTATATGGCCAAGTGAAATCTTTGAAAATGACAATTAGAAACAGGGTGGAATAAGGTAGCAGCACTGTAACTACCAAAAGTATGAAAGAAGGTAATGAAAAGCCACTAAAGTTCCGCAAAGACCCGTAAGAAGTGTATGTTGAGCATGCTGATGCTTTCAGTGTATTGAGTGGAACAATGTATTGACAGGAAATCATCCATGACATGAAGGTGCTACAAAGCTATAGTGAATTCGCGTAGGTGTGGAAGTGGGTGCCGACTTTCAATATCAAAGCTTTTCTGAACTCCTGTGTAATTCACCTCAAGCGTTCGCTGATGCATTTACTTGTATGCTGATACCAATACGTATGCCGTCAAATTGCTAAATAATAGGATGTTATTTGACCCCACATCATTGCTCACACAACAGAAAATAGCAACCTTCATGCAAATCATTTGATTGCTTATTTTGACTATTTGTACTTTCTGATGCTTCCAACTTCACTGATTGGTTGTGTTGGCTGCACAATATTTGTTGTTTTAAGTCTCTGGTACATTTATGAATGTAGTAGAAGAGCATTTTGTATTTTTCTGTTGCTTTCCCTAATTTTCTTTGGAAGTTTCTAGCGCACTTTGATGATATCAACTAGCAGGGTTCACTTCACTGACGCTATAGCGTGCTGCTTGGACATTTCCCAGTTGTTCACTGAGTGCCCCTCCTCCAACATGCGACAGTTTTGTGTCAAGCTTTCAGTTGTATGATGCTGTGTTTTTTGGCTTATGAGTGAGGAGATCCAGACTTCCTGCGTAAAACATCCTGCAGCTATGCCAAGCTATGTAGAATGTGCGGTGACGAAAGGTGTTATGAGTCAAGGTTTTTAATACTCATCTTTGTTGCTTGACCATGCATGCAAACGTCGTTTAAACATTTTCTTGTTGTGGTTGCCATAGTTTTATCCTTGCCTTTTGCATTTTGCACGAAATTGTGCACACTAATATCGACAGCTCAGTATTTTTGCCAAACAGTACTCTATTTCAGTGGGTCCTACCTTTTCCGGCTCGCGGAACTTTTCTACGTAGCATATGAGAAGCTTGCGGCATATTTTTCAAGCGAATTGGAAGCTTGTGGCTTAATTATAGGATATTTTCGAAGGTTTTCGTTGTTTGTGCAGTTATTCGTACCGACGTTGTGTGCTCCCCGGACTCAATTTGTGGCGCCCTTTGGCCTTTGGAACAAATGTTGTGTTTCTACGTTTATCTACTCCTAATATCTACAAAAGATCAGTAAATGCTCGCGGAAATTTTCAGCGAAAGGTCTAACAGGAGTGATTGTTATGTGCTTGTTTGCGATGCCCCGCCTGCGCGCTACTTATATGAAAAAACGTTGGTGTGGGGGTCGGATGTTTGAAACCTTCGCTGTTGCCATTTTTTGCAAAACGAAAAAATTTTGAAACACGTTTAGCAAAGTGAAGCGCAGTAAACTCGAAACATTTTGAGCATTGGCGACTAGATACAGTTTTGTTGAGAGGGGTTGGCGGCATGTAGAACCTTTCCAATGCGTGCTAATTTTTTGTACAGCAACGATGTGGAAAAAGTATCTGGAAAAATTCTTACTTCCTCAAGCACTGATGTTCCCTACGGCAAAAACCACACATTATTGATTTTTTGAACAAGCTAGGGTTGCCTTCAACTTTTAGAGCATGAAGTCATGCGAAGCTTATGACACACTGGTGGTATTCGTTACGTTATCGATATTGGCAATTTGGTATTATTAGTATAGTAGTGGTATTAGCAGTATTGATGATATTCGTTGTAGAATTTTTCCCTCCGCTTGCATGCTTGTTTGCCAACGAGTTTCGTAGCTTCCGTTAAACACTTGGTATGTCACAAATGATCGTGAAATTTTTCCGTCCAACCTCGTCGTCTCAATGTTGCGTAGCAACATGGCGAGATATTAGCTGCACCTGGAGGCTTAATAAACTGTGTTTAATTGCTATTCCATCGATGTAGTTTGATAGGGCATACTAAACTGTAAATTGACTGCGGTCGTTTTAGAAAACTACATTCACTGGGGAGGAATATAGTGTCTTGACGGTAATCTGCTGGAAAAACCAAGGCAGTTTTACTGTTTGCGTTTTCGTTTATTCGCTCTTCACGCATTCACAAGCAACGAGCTTATTTGGACCTGCAATTGTGTTGCGTGATTGCTGGCTACGGTTGGGCGTTGCGTCAACGGTGTCAACTGACTCTATGTAACGAAGTTAAGTTGGTGGCCCGGTTTCATACATAAGTCATAGTAGTAACAGGGCTTTTTTCAAGAAAAATGTTAGGTACCCGGTATGGATCTGTAGGGACCCGATTTCTCTGATTCTAGGGACCTGATTTTCTCTGATTTTAGGGACCCAATGATAATTTTCTCTGATTCTAGGGACCCGATTTGAAATTCTAGGGATCCGAATCGGGACCCTAAAACGCCTTAAAAAAACCTTGGTAGTAATATTAAATATGTGAACGTTGTTAACGGATTTGGTGACATTTATAACGTTAAATGGTATTAACGTTGTTTGTCAAGTGGGCGATTTCATCCATATTGGTGACAGTTTTTCCGTAAGTGATTATAGCAACACTAGAGTTGTGAGGGTTATTAATAACATTGCGCTTGGCATGGTTTCCCCTTGCTGTGCGTACTTGTGGTTATGATGGAAGGCACGAAAAACCTCTCAAACGAAGCAGTGTCCAAGACGCAGTGAATTCTCTGTATAACGGCGTTAATAATATTTTCTCTCGAAGCACAGTTCAAACAAAGTAACTGAGGAATATATTGTTTTGAGAATCTTTTTCTTGCCAGGTTAAAAAATTTTCGAAAGCTCTTGCAATGCTGAACTTGAAACTTGTTGCTATTTTGAAAAATATTTTTTGAAGGAAGCAGTCTTTGAATTGAAAACACGTGAAAATGCTTCACAGTGATTCTAACATCAATGTGTGATTTCACATCTTCAGTGATAGAGCTGTACGTTTGCCATTCACGCCGTGCACGCTTTCGTCTCCAAAGGGTTAACGTGTTTACAAAAAGTTTGCTTTGCTGTTGTAGGGTACCGTATGTTGAGGAACCGATTGTAGGGATCGTGGGTCGTTTACGATTCCACAGAGATTCTAGAAGTTGAGGGGTCAACCTAGTTCTTGCAGGAGCACAGGTCAGTCTCCCTAATAAACGACCTGATGTCTTGAAGTTGCCAAGCCAATACAAGGCGAAATAAAAGCTCTCACCACTATGCCCGTTTAATAACTCGCCAGTAGCATTCTAAGTTGGATTGCCTCCTTTGATTATATTCAGATATGCAACAAACTCTTTGATACACTTCAATGTGAAGTAAGAACGTCACTTTCGAAGCCCTGATCTTTGGATTGAATGAAACCATCGCGCAAACCGCATGGGCTGAAGGACTACTCCAATGGCTTTGGCGCCATTGGGGATGTTATTACCTTCGACTTTCTGCTGTTGCCTCGCGACTTTATTTTCTCCTTTGCTTTGCGCGACGGCTGCCTTGTGGCTAGCTGCCGCTTGCGTGGCTGCTACAAACGTTGCAGTTCGGCGTAGACTGTAGTCGAGAGCGTTGAACGGTCATACAAGGCTCTCTACAGACAACTGTTTCTTCAGAAGGCCTTGGTTCACATGCGCAACCGTAAACATCGACCAATAGCCGTGATGTAGGTTTGCAGGTTATCGTGTTAGCTGTTAGACTGTTTGCAAACAATGCATTGAATCACGAATAGAATGTTGCTTGGAATCACGGAGTAAGAATGCACAAAACATTAAAAAGCACTAAAATTCATCCACTATACTGTGCTTATCAACTTAAGTATCGAAAACACTTTCAGAAATTTGTGACAATGCGATACGCGCAACCCTCTGCAATTGCGTTGTGGCTACCTACGCGGACCAGGGTTTGCTACCGTATGAAAATATACATTTGCAAAATCCTGGAAACTGCAAATATTTTATGCTACAATATGTGTTGTTTTTTCCCGGACAAAACGCAAATCTATTAAATTTTATTGACTTTTTAGAGAGAATTAAGAGGCACCTCAGCTGGTATTGCCTTTGTGAAAAATTTGTTCAGTCGCCATTGCTTTTCTCATACGTTGTACAACTCGTCTTCACCGCTATGATTACGAAGGGAAAACCTGGTGACGCAATTTGTTGCACTTTCTGTTGAAAAGTTTTGTCTCGTGACTAGACTCAATGGGTTTGATATTGTTAATTGGTTTCAATCTTTTTTAGCTTCTGTACCTACCACTTCCTCCAGCAATTCACCGTCACCACTACCACGGGCGCGAAGGACTACGTCTGTTGCAAAGTCACTGTCTCATGAGGAACACGCTTGTTCACCAACTGGTCACAGACGTGCTTCAAGCCCTTTGCTGTCTGAAAGGGACAAAGTTCCTTTGAAAACCTGGCAAGACCTTTTGCAAGAAGACGAGAAGCTGTTCAATGGCGAACAAAACAGGTACCGTTTTTCCCATGCATTTATGCGGAGCGAACCAGTAGCAATCCTTCTTACAGCCAAAGTATGGGAAAGTTGCGGCCCGCGGAAACCTGTAGCAAACTAGAAGAAAGTTAATTACTTCTTTGCCTTTAGTAATCATGTTGGGTATAAGTTGTACTACCATGGAGCGCGCCGAGTGGTTCAAAAGGGTGGTGGCCTTTGCTTTTTAATAGGCCCGCTGCTGTGATCCTCGATCTCAGAAACGTTTGCCCACTACTGCTTCACTTTCATTGTGATAATCGCTTTTGATGCTCGAAGTCGATAAACTGGGTTGTTTGTCATCTTCCTAGGAAACTGGGGCGTACGAGGGGGAGCAAGGGGGGCGCGATTCCCCTGGCGCCAAGCCACTATGGGGGCGCCAAATTACTGCGGGGGGCGCCGAAAAGTCCCAACGATGTCACAAATACTTCTTTCAATACAGTACATTTTCTTCCGAAAGAACTCAGGTTCGAACATTGGGGCGCCAGGCTTGCTTCTTGCCCCGGGCGCCATCTAACCTCGTTACGCCCCTGCTGGAAAAGTCACCCACGCTGGAGAGTCAGTTGGGTGGCATTCGCATTGTGCGTCAATTTGAGGCACTTCATCCGTCATCCGTTTATTTAAAGTGACAAATAGCTAAGCGTTGCTCATCTGAACTCGCACCCCTAAAAATGTACCCAAACACAAGCTAATATTGAAAAAAGAGCTACATGATTTACTCGAAGCTGACTTTCCAGGGTTGTTCATAGGAATGTAATTGGATGGTACAGCGGCCTTGAAATTTACCTTGAGCGCAGCTTTGTTTTACTGATGCTCATTACAGAGAAAACTGAAAAAAATGAAAAACACCCATTGTTTTTGAAAATCCTGAAACTTTGTATCTACTTTTCTCCTTCTCAACAAAAACGTTTTGGATTAGGTGCGACTGTTATTATCGTTGGCAATAAACAAATTTTCATTGTCTTCGTATTTGAGGTGATTTAACCACGGTTTTGTAGACACTAGACATAAGACGTACACATAACACAATGTGGTTCTTTAATACTACAGTAGAGAAAAGTGCCTCATGGACAAGCTTGTGGTTTTCACTAATGTGCTTGATATTGAACCATATTATTGTGTTTTGAATAAAACTTTGTTAACAGAATTTGCGATAGTTTATTAATTATCTTGCACTGACGCATGCAAAACTTTGCATAAAAAGTTTGCTTGTAGCATATTATTGACTATATTCTTATTTCTGTCGTAATCTCAACATGGTACGTTTACGTATACCAATGGAATTTTCAGAACGATATTGGTTCAAAGTGCCGAAGATGTATCGAAAGACATTCTCAGTGCACACTTCACTCAATTGCAACTCATCAATTCTGATGCAATTGAGTCATCGTACAAAATGATGGACGGCATGTTGGTTGTGTTTACCTCTGCCGAAGGTAACGTAACTTGCAACAAATAGCCTGATGTTCGTATTAGAAATTAATTTTTGACTAGAATGTTGACACAGAGTCTACAGCAAGAACACCAAAGTGCTGTTTTGCTTAGTGCCTGATGCCATGTAGAGAAGGATGCTGCAGGTGGTGCAGATAACCGTTTTTGTAAGCCGGTTCGTTCTCAAAACAACATGACATCAAGCAAATATCACTAGGTTGTCGCTTAACAAACATGCACAAGAATATGCTGCATGTGATTTTTTGTTTTTTTTTAATTTTTATTTAGTTTATTAAACGGCAAACGACACTAGGCCAGAGCCTGGAATGCCATCTGCCGGGACCAGTTGCGACAACATGATAGTAAAAAGGCAATATACAGAGGCGAAAAAAGATGCATTGATAAAACAGTAAGAAATAAAGACGCAAAAAAAGAAAAACAATGATATTACACCATTGACAAAGAACGTTGAGCCCCCAGCGCAAGAAACACGAGTCGTTACAAATACGTCAGAGTTGTTGAAAGAAAGTCACAAACTGCGTCGTATAATTGCAAGATGGAAGGGCGTTATAGTTCAGCGTGGCCAAATAAGAGCATCCGCTTCCATGCAGCTTGACTGAGTCTATTTAGTTGATATAATGTGAACACCTGTTCTTTCAAAAGAATATTTCTAATAGAAGTTTCTAATAGATTTTTTGTTGAATCAATCAAAAGCTGTATAGTGTAAGTGCGGGTCTTATTTTTGCTATACAGCACCCCAGGCCCATAGCCAGGTTTTAGGGTTTGGGGGGGAAATACATTTTTAGGGGAGCAAGATGTTTGTTTTTATTGCACGTTATTATAAATTTTCTGGGGACAACAGTCTTTAGATAGGAGCAAAAAAATTGGGAGCACTTCCCCTGAATGCGCCCCTGCAGAACACCACAACAATGCATTCATTTCCATTTATTCAGAATCAGGTCATTTCGATGTCACTGTAGCAGACCCCTGGTTAGGGATTTTAATATTAAATAATAGCATTTTTTCAAAAGTTGAATTGTTTTTATTTGCTCTACGTCGACTTTGTCCCAAGGAACTTCCTATTTACACATATTGATGACTTAGAAAAATGAGGACTTAGAAAAAATTCTTGCATCGTGGTTTATTGTTCTTATTATGATTCCTAGAGCTGTACTTTTTCTGCAACAAATGAGCCAAAGAACTTCATAACGCAAATAGTGCAAGGCCAAGCCTTTTGCGCAAGGCCAAGTCGTTCTGTTTACAATGTGAAACGCCGCGGTGTTGAATTTATATGTCGCAACGTACACGTTCAGTAAGCCGCACAGATCCGGGTTGCGACGAAAGCCGCAAAACAGTCGCAAGAAATATATTTTTCTGTTGACGAAATGAAAAACATACGCTGTACTCCGATCAGACAACATTGTTTGGCATTCCTTTCATGTTTGCTGGTCTAGAAGAAAACATCGTTAAACGTCATTTGGTTAGGACCATTTTTTCTGTGTTCCCATCTTTGAGCTTCAATTCCGCATGTGTTTCACTCTGTATTCATCTGAGCTTCAGCAGAAGGGAAAAATATGCAAGTTGTCACTTTCTGCAAATTTTCACATGAAAGTACCTAGCGCAAAGAAGTCCTAAAAACATTCACGACCCTTTGTTTNTGTTCACATTTTTCTTGATTTTATAATTTGTGAGTAGACGACCTTGTGCACCTGTGCATGAAAAAAAAGTGTAATAGTTAGAAAAAAATTCCGCTTGATGAAANGACGANAGTATNTTGCGCGTTGCACAGAAAAACATTTTTTACTTTANTTTCATGTTTGTTTGTCTAGAGGCAAAATACGTAAAGTTGTGGATACGTCTGCTGTGTATTCATTTTCGAAAGTAAGTTTCCAAGCTACTTCTTGCTGGACTCAACTGAAAATCAGTCATATTTTGCAAATGCGCATATTTTAGTTTCTGTGCATTTGTATGTAAAAATACTTCGTACAAAAAAGCCATGAACGTTTTATGATCTTTTTTCTACTCACAAATTTTTTGATTGTATGAATTTATAGAAGACATACGAGAAATAAACATCGTTTTAGCATGCTGCACAAATACTGATTAGGTTAATTCGTGCGAGGCTGCTTGTGCGCCTCGCTTGTATGAGGCCACAAACTATGACTTTGCTTTAAATTGCGTAGTAAATAAAGTGTGGTCTTAAATAAACAGCTCCCATGTTAGGCTAGACCAGTGGTTCTCAACCTTTTCGCTGAACGGAGCCAAATCTAGACCTACGATTTTGTTAGAGAGCCGCATTGAAGAAATTTTAACACAAGTCAATTGACACTTGTTTCATTGCAGAATGAATTCTGTTACACAAAATATTAGAGGTGTTATTGAAAGTGTGATGATAGTCGCACAGAGGCAGCTTGTGCCTTCGTAGCCGCGGTTGAGAACCAGTGTTGAACATGATCCGGTTTCCGGATCGCAATCCAATCGGATTCTGCAAATCAGAACCGGATTCGGATCGGATTTCGAAAGAAAAAAATTTTAATCAGAGTTTTTTCTGATATAAATGGGATTGGATGAATTATTCGGACATTATTACCGGATTACGATCAGACTGGAGTGCGCAGTGAAAATATTAGTCTGGATTAAGATTGCAAAAATTTCCGATCCGTTCAACACTATTGAGAACCACTGGGCTAGACGTTGTTTAAGATGCTACATCACACGTACAGTATTTTAGCCTGCTTTCGCCAGAAGAACGCCAAATTGCAACAGGAAATTAAAGCAACACAAACGCAGAAACACTATCAAATCCGCATTAACTCTGTCAAAAGTTTTAGTTCAAACGACACCAAAGCGATGAAAACAGCAGCTAGGTTTCGAAGTCTTTTTTGCGAATTATAGTACTTTTGCAAAATTCTTGATTTTTTGAGTGGCGCTTATTATTTTTTTCTCAGTCGTTGTGTTTTATATGCATTGAACATCAGGTATTTTATTGTAGCTGCAATTCCAGAATCTTTTTTTAAATAAATGTTTGATTGTCACATCTTTATCTACAAACAACAGTTGGTGCGTCTTTTGTGAATTGTTTGGTGTATTTTGTGTAGCTGCCAGAAAAGTACTCCAAGAAGCCAATTACGAAGTAGAGGGACAAAAGTTGAAGGTGTTTGAAAAAACTGTTCCATCTGTTTACGAAGATCGTTTCATCATGATGGTGAGTAGTGAAAAATTTCTTTGGATATGATGGCTTAAATTAATTGTACTAAGTCGTAAGGTGCTTTACCACAAAGTTTATTTCTCTCCTTGTATTCGGTCGCAATAGAGTTTTATCCATGCACTGTTAAATAATTGCATTCCATGCACTGTTACATAATTACATCTAGTGCATATTAGCAAGGCTTGTGTTGCTTCATAACCAAGTAACACCTGTCGCAGGTTTTCACTTGTACGTCATGTTTTACGTCGTGAGTTGAATACTCTGTACATAGTACAAAGAATCACCTTCCTTAACAATCCTGAAACTAAGAAAAGAAATCAAATTATTAAAAACATTTTTCTATACCGTATCCACAGGCGCAGCCGTCGCTACCTTTTCTTTTAAATTGGAGTAGGCTTGCAAGGACGGCCGAGAAGGTGGCAAGAAACTAAATATAGCATTTATTGGCGTAGTCACACCAGTCGATATCGGGTTTCACGTAGGGGTGACAAAGGGATCGAGAGAAGCGTGTGCTGATGTGAGGACCAACCAAACTGCCTTTTTCTCTTTTGTATTGAATCTGGCCTAGGCTGTGTGTTGTTTACTTGTTTCTCAACTGTCATCATCCCATCGAACTTGCCTTCCTTTTGGGGAGTGCCATTGGTTGTTGCCTTAGGTTGATAAAATTACGGCCAAAGCAAATGAAGTCAAAAACATATCGCAGACGTTTCTGTAACCACTGCTACCATCATCAGTACAAGTAAATATGAACTGCACTGAGCCTATAGCGCTTCAAAAATAAAAGTGAAACGAGAACAACTGCGACGGAGTGGCACGAAGCGTTAGCAATCACATACATGACTGATAGGGTACGTGTAAGGTCTCCTAGAAAAAGAGAGCCTCTCTCTAGGACAGGGGATCTAAAATTTGCCCTAATAATACCCCAGCGGGTATTGTGATTAGATGTTGGGGGTATTCAACAGTGTTGGGAAGTAAAGTTCAAATCCGGACTCAAGTCCTCATTCTCTAGGAACTTGGACTTCCTTCCATTCAGATCGACTTTGACTTTATACCCGTTGACTCTGTAGCAACACCTCGATTGTTTTATTTCTTGCAATTTTTTTTTATCAAACTCTGTTGAAAAGCGGTATCCACATTGACGAAAATTTGACTTAGGGATATTGAGGCGTTAAAACTTTAAGGACCACTGCTCTAGGAGGCCTTGGTACGTGTCGGTGGTGTTGGCGTGTGACGTCACTGATGATGCACGAAGCTGTGCTACAGGTTAAAATGACTAGACTTAGAGGCATCGATGGGATTGCGGCATGTTCCTCCACGTAATAAGTGTCGGCTTTAACGAGGAACCCAAAGATCCAAGTTCGTTTTTCTTGGAAGCGCTGCGATGCGCGAATTTGTAGTCTGCATAGCTAGATAAACGAAGTCAGGGCTCAAGCGATACCCGATTCTCTGTTGGAAGCATGCAAGTGCTTCTACGCATATTCTTCGACAGAAGTGGTGAAAAATTGCATTCTTCGAATTTGAAAGAGCTAAAACCGTTTTTGAGCATTTTTTCTACAGGTTGTCCCTTACCGGTAAAGCCAAATAAATCCATGTTTAGAGTGACGAACTGTTTTGCGCCTCCAGATCTCGTAAAGGTGTCCAGCAATTCGTTTTTTTATTTTCAGTTTTTGCAACCCTTGCAAAATGATGTTCTGCAATGTTATACAGGGTTCGTTTCCTAGCAGCGAAGACGTCAAAATGATTTTAGATTGTTGTGAAGAAGATGATACGGTTTACGCTGATTCTGGACGTGAAGTCATCCCCAGTGATCTTAAAAACACTTACCTTGTAAATTACGACAGGAATGTGGGTTAGTACTTGAGTTGAACGAACCAAACTATTTTGAACAATTGCGACAATTTTCAACTTTTTGCGTTTTTACCAACAGGGATTGTGAGTTTGTTAACAGTGTGATTTATCATCCATCATACCTCTCTTCTCGGTTGCCCTAAAAAATGGCCTGATTTCATTCGTATAAACGCTGTTTGTAAGATATGACAACGTACAGAACGCTTCCTTTAGCCCTTTCTGGTGTTTGTCAATACCGAAGTTTTGCTTGTTTGTATACCATTTATACAATGTAATACTTTTTACAAGCGGTTCGAAAGAAGGTTTTCAGTTGTGTGTTTAGAGCAGACATCACTAAACGTTTTACACAACATCACTAAACGTTTTACACAACGCCCAGGTAAGTGTGAGAACTGACGACCACGAACCGTGTATCCACTTTGTTCAACACCACAGTATGAAGTTATTTTTACGGAACCCCTGTCAGTTTTCAGGAGTTCACGAAAACGGCCATTTGCGCCGAACGGTAATTTAGCTCATTTGCGGCACAGTCGGCGAGCCAGAAAAACCAACTTCGCGGGCTGCGGTTAAGAGCAATGTTTGGAATATTTTCGCTTTCAGCTTGGATACAAGTTATTTCAACAACGTTTGATCAGGCGAACTTTATTTCACAGACGTAAAAAAGATTATCGCAGCTGTTGAAAACAACGATCTTGACATGAACCCGAAGGTAGGTGTTCTGATTCGACAGGTTTGGTATCTCCCTACAGTAGTTTCTCGGCTATTGTGCTACTGGCATGTGAGATATGTGCACAACTTGAAAGTTTCTGTTTGAAGCAAATATCATATTTCGTGATTTCCATGCTTACACACGACGTGACGCATTTAACAGATCAGACAGATTACGTTTTTCGTTCTTGCACTCCACGTGGAAATATGAGCCGTTTGTAGTTTTTCGTATGGTTCTTGCATATCTAAATGTTCATCTAAAATTCACGTTTATTTGTTCATTATTAAATGAAACCTTCATATTTCCACGTAGGCTTTCCAGCTATGTCACACCGACTGCGTCAAGGTAGAAAACGTTAAAAGCGACACAAGAACTGATGCAGTCAAATTGACTTTAATGAACAAAAAGTCTGGTTTTACTGGCAAAGTTACAAAGGTACATCGAATTTCACAAGGAACGGATGAGCTTGTGCTGGCGTATTTCACAAATTACGAAGGTAAGGTGTACTCGTGTGTGGCAGCCTGTGGTTGTGAGCTCTGTCTCAATTGGAACATGCGAACATGCGTGGCGCTGCGATCGCACTTCGTGCAAGGTACTGCGAATAGCTGCGTCGAAAATCAAGCAATCCATACGCATGGATGGACTAACCGTCGAACTTTTCTAAAATACATCTTTTATTCCTCTGATTTGAAATTATTTTCGTCCTTGTTCTCATAGTTTCATTTTTGTCCAGCAACAGAAAAATCCTTTGTTGTACCGTTAGACATTTGCTTAGGTGAGCACTTGTAAATTATGTTGCTGCATAAGGAACCTAATATTCAAACACACTTCGAGTGTTTACTATGTAATGCTGCGGCGATTGTCAAATTTTGCACAATTTGGTCAAATAAGTAGTGAGGAATCCTTGGTTGATTCTTTCCAAAGCAGAAAAGCGACACAACTAATTGGTTTCTTCGAAATCTTACAGAAGACTTTATGCGAGGTTCATGGAGTTTTTACATTCAGGATATGTAGAAAAACTGTGCAGAAAATCCAATTTGCTGAACAATATGAAAAAGAGAAATACAGGAAATTGTTGCAGTTTGGACAACGGCTTTGATCGTCTCAATGTTCAAAATCAAAAATGCATCTTTGACTTTTAATATTACGAACGTTCATGTTAGATTTCGATTCTGCTGTCCTTAACTGTACGTGTACACTGTTTTGTTCTGCAAAAGTCTGAATAAATTTTAGGAGAGTCACATAAAACCGACCAGATACCGAACATAAAACCAATAAGATACTTTAAGATTCTTAAAGTTGCCGAAATTCTAAAAATTCGAAGAAAAGACGCTTTGAAGTTTTGCGTATGACCAATGTGCGGTCATTGCTTGATTGAATAAATGTTGGGAACCTACGTGATATTCGTTCTTGCATCCCCTGCGCTGTGAAGTGATATTCAAGCCCAATTTTCAGATAAGCTCTTTACCTCAAGAAGAATGACCTGTGGAACGTGTCTACCAAATCCATTCGTTCGAAAACACATTATGCTAAAATTTTTCATGGAACTTTTGAAGCGTTTTAAATAACGTAGTTTTGATGTCTAAAATTGCTTGACTTTTCAATCCTGCATCCGCGTTTTTTATTACGTCATATTTGCGTAACACTGCGAGTCGCGCGATACAAATAAAACTGCTCACTTCGTCGTATTGGATATTATTTACTGTTTGTCGGTTCAAACATTGGCAGTTTGTCTCATTAAGCAAGGCACGGTGAAACATATTGCTAGGTTTATCCCAGTGTGGGGTAGACTCACGATGTTTACCAAGGTTCATGCAATTTTTTCGACGACAAGATTTGCCTAGAGAAAATTAACCCATTGTACGCAGGTTGTATGTCTTTCCTAATGTTCGAAACGGAATGCTTTATTTCTTAGTCAATACAACATTAATATATGTATAGTAGTTCCTGGCCCTCAACTTACACGAAGAATTTAGGTTTGCCATTTGCCTACAATACTAACGAGTTTTGTATCAATTTAAGAACACGCTGTGCGAAGCAGCGTTAATGACTACAAATACACGATATTCATTCAAAAATGAGAATTACGTCGTTCGTAATATTTTCACCGTACTTGCGTTACGTAGATAGATTAATCATAAAGATTTCAGTGGTAATATACGCAAGCATTACCCTCGTTTAATTTACATAGGGTTTCCTTAAAAACAGGTTCGAAAAAATGTATATTAAGACATTCCCTACCTGCTTTTATTATCCTGTGAAAATTGACTCACAGGCAACTGTGGTAGTATTCAAATACCGAACATAGTTCACGCATTTGCTACTGACTTGATATTTTTGAAAATCAGTCATGTTGAGAAATTTGCACACCAAAATCCAGTGGTTGGTACACCCGTTTCTTGCAGAGGATGAAGATTTTGATTTTTCCTCTGAGACAGACACGTAGCCAGAAATTTCGATAGGGGGGGAAAACAAAAATAAAGTCTCAACATTTAATTATATAATGCTCCTTGGTTTTGAAGCATCATCCATAAAATGTGCTTTTCTCTGACACTTTCTTTCCTAAATAATTCTGTTCCGATTTAAGCCGGCAAATATAAAGTCTGCTGCTTTCATTGAATTGGCAGGTTTTAAAAGTTTGTTTATAGTAAATTTCCAAGTTTCTACTTTGAATGAAAGTCACCATTGTCTCGTAAAACTTTCCTACGAAAGCGTGTGTGAAAATCTTGATGCTATAAGTGCAAGATCTGCATTATGCTTGTTTCAACCAATTTTACAGTTGAGCAAGGAGTCATCGTGGCCGTCGTTGTGATTGCGCTTTTCATAGTTATACGCTTTTGATGAACACCAACACACGTTTAATGAGAGCCGAGCAGCGACTAATTTGCTCTAAGACACCAACTCCCGAAGTAGGTCTACAAAACTTGCGCGCATATGGACTAAGACCAAGATCATGTCTAATTCCTGAGCGATAGGTTGACGTATGCAACTCATAATGTAAATGCTAGAGTTCCTCAACGCGTTTGAAAACTTTTTGGATCTTATATCATTAAGCGCGATGAAATGCGAGTGCCGTAGCATTTTTATACGCTACTTGCACTAAACCTGCTTCCTATAAACGATCAGGTATTTATCTATCTAGCTTTTCAGTGTTAAGAATAATTCACAAATATTATAACGACAAATTTTTAAATTGTGGAAAGTAATACATGTCCCCTAAACAAACCTGAATATGTTTGATCCACTCAGTCTGTGCAAAGTGTTAAAACGGTTGTGTATTTGCCAAACGAAGTCACAATCGATTATTACCATGGCTCTGCAATGAAATAGGCCTACTTGTCACCGCGGCTTAACATATCGGTTGGTAGGTTGATCTAGCCCGGTGGCTCCCAAAGTATGGATCAAAACCCAAAGAAGGGTAGAGAAGGGTCAAAAAATGGGTCGCGAAGAGGCGATCTAACCGGAGTTGTAGATTTTCAACGTTACCACTGCTTGTCTGCGTCTGTTTGTAGCGTAGATACTTGAGAAAAGAGTATATTGCTGACATTAAAAACGAACTTAGCAACTTGCTGCCAAAAATCATCCACACAATCAGTATTTTTTTAATACGTTGTTTGACGCTTGGGTCACGACGCGTTCACCAAACTTATGTTGCAACCACTCCGCTGGCGTTGCGCTGGAATGCGCGGTTCACCACGAACGGAATGTGAGCGAACAAAAACACTATATATATGTGGCTTGAACAAGCAATAATAGAGTGATCTCAAGGGGTGAACTCTATTGTTGCTTGCTGCCACAGTGCGAAGCTTTGCGCACTTGCCGCTCGGGCTTTCCGATCGCAACACTTAGATTTGGGTCTTGATCAAAAAGTTTGGGAACTAAGCGGAGTCTTTTTAAATCCATTAGCGTTTAAACAGGTTTTTTTAATGCGTTTTAGGGACCCGATTCGGGTCCCTAGAATTGAAAATCGGGTCCCTAGAATCAGGGGAAATTATCATCGGGTCTCTGGAATCAGAGAAAATTGGGTCCCTAGAATCAGCGAAATCAAGTCCATACTGGGTACCTAACATTTTCCTAAAAAAAACCTGGTTAAAATAAAAAAAATCAAATCGTCTAGGAAAAAATTCAATTTAGTTTCATTTTGGTCACATGCGCTTTATCGAGAAAACAGATTTCCAGCTCTCATTAAGTAAATGGCAGTGTCAATGGCCTCAACACTCACAAAATAAAAAACATCTTTTTACTTTCGTTAGATTTTTCTGACTCTTTGGGTTGCACTTGAATGCTGCTTTCCAATTTACTGTAGGATAGGGTGGAAATTAACATTAGGTGAATATTGGAACGTTATCAGACTATGCACAGGTCGGATTCTGACTACTTGAACAGAAGTTTTTTTTATTCGCCGACAAGGTAATGGGAGATCATTGATGAAACCTTTAAGGCTCCACACATTTGTGATTGAACCGTCACAGTAGGCCTGCATGCCATCACAACTAAATATCTAGAATAAATAACAGCTTTTTNTGGCCTGATCGCGTAATAAAAAGACATTGAAAATGTATTGCTTCTTAGCCAAGGCTTGAGCTTCAAGGCATGCAAAATGTNTATCACCGCCATATTCACGCATTTAGTTGCAAAACAGTACATACAAATCTACAATGTTCGTTTAAAGCACATACAGTATTTGTAGCATTCCAGAGTTTTCAGACAAGCATTTTTGCGATGGTCTTGAAATGAAGTTACATCACCATTATGTGGGATACAGCAAGCTGGTGCACCAGAAAAGCGTTACCCCTGGTTTTACTTTGGGTTAGTGATTACAAGAACATATATATGATTGTATTTCATTATCACCAACTTTCACACGGAGCTTAAACCTCAGGTAAAGGTCAGCCATGGCATGAACTCTCCAGCATTTGCACTGTCCACAATGTTTGCTTAATGATAGGCAATTGGTAAACCATACTGCTTTGATCAGGTTCGACTTATATTTGAAGTAGTCCCACTGTAGAATAGCTTTTTTAAGCAGTTTCGTTGCTTTGCACTAACGCATTTCTTTGGCTTACACATCAAAAGCTTGAGTAACCTGAAAATTCTTAGTGCTACTTTTCGAATTGGGGGGGGAAATTGCCCCATTGCCCCCCCCTGGCTACGCGCCTGCTCTGAGATAGCAATTTCTTATTTTTTATTGTTTTCTTTTAGCTCTTAACTGTGAATTTCTTTTTCATTTTTCCGACGACAATTCCTAAGCATAGCTAGCCTTCCTAGCGTTACAAAAAAATTTCAAGTTTCTGCATCTTGTAAGACACATTTTTGCATACTAGAAAGCCCTGACTGAGGAGCTGTTACGTTGGATTTTCACCCTACGTTTACTTATCAAAAAACACGTTGAACAACTCAAATAATGCATGTCCATGCTTGACGTTATTGCATTTAGTTCAACTTTAAATCGTTGAGTATTTTGGAAGGTTTTTTATTAATATTGATATCTTGCCAGACCCAGCATTGTTGTTTTTAAGATGCGGAGAGTTTGGTGGACAAAGCATCCGAACGTGAAATTAAAGTGTCTGGTTCTCCGATTGAAGTATCTCTGTACTACCACTGCATGTCAAACTTACACAGATGTCAGCAATTTTCTCCACTGGAAACGCCACATTCGGTGAAGATGAAAATTGCTGGTAATCTATTTTATGTGGAGTGGATTAGTTGGTCTCGTACGAAATGCTGTGTTACGATTTACCATCGTTGTGCGTCTAGGTGCCTTTTCCAAGTGACCTCTTACGTTCAGACGCCTCTCCAGTTAAATATGATGCTGTGGTCTGTACGCATCCTATGCCATACATTTTTATTTTCGGTTTTACAGGCTAGAAGTTCAATGCCGTTAAATTGATTAAGTCAGGGAATGGCCATTCGTGTAATTTTTTTTGTAAAATATATAACTCAAGGAATGAACTAACTCACGACAAAGAAATTAGCTGCCAAAAACAGTCTAGCAGTATCATTAAAATTATTTTTTATCCCTAAAACGCTTGACGAATGGTAGATGAAATTAGAAATCGCAAACGAATCAAGAACTCCAGATCTTTTCTGTGTTGATTGTAATTATTGTACTAGGCATGAGAAATAAAAATAATTTTGCAAACTTTGGCAATACTATTTCATGAAAAATTTTCCTTCACCTGTTGATTACACACGCATTCTCTGAAGAGCACAAGCTTAACCACTTTTTTGGATTTAGTTCACGCTGGTGAAGCTGAAAATGGGTGTATTATAACAACTGCAAAGAATAAAGTCATCAATCCTCGCGACATACCAACACCGTTCAATTTTTTTTTATTTTGCCGCTGGCATTCTTTGATATGAGTTAACAAGATTTCCAATCGCTGCATCACACAGGGAATCTTTTGACTGACTTTGACTTAACCGCCGCGAGTCATGATGGCAGAGTAACACCTGCTTTTTCAGTTTTATTCACGCTACTTAAAATGCAGTATAGATTGAATGTATTTTTGAATTGAACCTTAAATGTGATAAATGTGATTTGACAGTGTGGTTGGAGCATCGATCACTCCGTTGGAAGTGTATTAGCATTGATCTACCATAAGTTCTTGCTAAACATTTACAAATTAATTGCATGCCCTATTTTTATACATCAGCATTGAGCAAGGTTACAATTGTTGTAATCACGAAATAGACTTGAATAGGTTACTATTATGGTACCGTCTTCTTCCATGCGAATGATTTTGAAATCACGTGATGACTAAAAGCAACCTAAGTCATCCGTGTCCCATTCCCAAACCGCAAAAGTTGTATTTCTTCAGGTTTCATTTGTAAATCTGTTTTATATCATCTGTACCCATTGCTGTGGTCCAAGTATTACCTTCGTCAAAGCTTTATTTTTCTGTACTATATTTCTGTACATTGACTTCAATCTAACACCAGTCTGGTGGAATTTCCAATTGAAATTAAATGGAAGCTTCAAAGTATTAACTTTTGGTTATGTAAGCCACGCACTATAGTGGTGAATTTAGAATTGTCCTTCCAGCAGAATTCTGAGATGGTAAGGAATCAGCTAAGGAGCGGGTATACCCAAACGGCAGCAGTGGTAACATTAACAACCTGTTAAAAATAATTGTTAAGTTTCCGTGGGAAAAAGGGAGCATCAAGTCTCATAGAGCATAATTAAAGACAAATTTTATTCTGTGTAAACTGAAGTCAATTGATTACATCGACTCTTTGAATAAGAGATCAATGCTGAAGCTTCGAGCGAAATCGATATTTGTTTATTTGCGCTATGAAGCCACCTGGTACTGTGTCCTTGCGGATACTTCATGATTATTGTGAAACCAATTTTATGTTAGTAATTTTTCTCTCCTGGAAAATACATCTTGTTATGGAGCCATTACTCTTCATACGATATATGATGCAAATAGTTAAAATTGTTTTGTGGATATACTGAAAAGCACTTCTTTCACAGCTAAACACTTACGTTTCGAGAGCAAATGGTTAATTCTTGAATGGAAGGTATTATAATGTCGCACCTGTGGTCAGCACGTTTATCGTGTAACGGTGCATCTTCGTTTAAATTTTTCTATTATTCTTTTGGATAGGCTTCTTAAATCAACAGAGCAACTACGAAATAAATTTAAAAACACGCTAATTAAACTTTTAAACTTCGGGAATTCGAAAGCATGGAAAGATTTATAACAGAAAATTAAGTATGTGCCTTCTAAAGTTTCGCGTTGGTAGGAAGCATATGATTTGTTGATTGTAAGAATCAACTTTTCCGTCGTTTTGATACGCACTTCACAAGTGTTTCTCAAAGTCAAATCTACTCAACTAAGTTTGTCATACGAAGCAATGTCTGGTGTTGATTTTCAAAGAATTAGCTTACTCTTTAAAAGTTTTCAAACACCGGTAAAAGTTTAGTTTTTAAATTGGTCTTATTCCGATCCTCGCTTATGGCCATTAATTTACTAATGGGGCTTTAGCAAAGAGTTTTTGGCCTAACGCTACCGAAAAAGCGTGTAGTTGCCAAATGAAGTCCTAAATGTCGAGTCACTTCTTCCAATAAAGAATTTTAATTAGGATGGCTCGGCCACGTGCCCCGAAAAACCTGTCAGAGGTTGGCGAGTCGCGTTGGCTGCAACCACAACAAACTGCTCAGAAGCGGGTCAAGGACTGGGTGACACCTGGATTGACCCCGCCTTGGTGTTGAGCCTGCAGAACTAGCAGTATCATCGGCTGATAACTATGAGATGTTTTGAGAGCTTCCAGGGCTGCTGCCGCCGTGACCCTCTCCAGAAGAAGAGCGGGTTTGAAAATCAATGAATGAATGAATGAATGGCATTGGGCAAAACCTCGACGCGTATACATGACTCACAATTATCAATCGAAATACCACGAAAATGAAAGGCACATCACTTGCCTTCAAGTATTATGTTTTTTTCGAGATTGAAAAACTTACAAAAAACATGCAAGTCTTGCCTTTAAAGAAATAAAAAGTTCATCAAAAGTTCATTCGTTAAATTCTGAAAGTTTATCTTGAATATTTTCGATTACAGTATCTCTGCATAAAATTTCTCATCGACATTTTTAAGTCCCACCATATACATGGCCCGAGTTCTTCTATTCAAAAAGTTTTTGGATATTTTGTAGTACCCACTGTACTACGTCTTGCAGTTAATGAGCTGACCGTCCTGTATCATTCGCCAATCTTTTAAAATTACTGTTGTCTAATTCGAACATTGTTTTAAGACAACTGACAGACGACATTTCTTTGAAATTTTCCTTACCGTCTGCTGGTTTTCCTGTTGAAAGTTTAGAAAAGCGTTTTTTCCTAATTATCAGATGTTTTTGTTCAAATTTTGTGTGGTCACTGAGTTGTATAAGCGGGATTTATCTTGGATTAGTAATTATTTTAAGGAAAAGGGGAGGAAACTGTTACTTCTGATTTCCTTGCAGATCCACCTAAAAAACTAGTGAAATCATTTAAAGTCGTGCCTAAAGTCAAAGATGACGTGATCAAGTTTGTGCTACACTTCAGTAGTCTTGTTGATCAGCTTAGGAATATATTGCACCCTTTTGCTGAGGCTAGTTTTCCGTCGGATTTAAGCGACAATCGAAGTTCAGCGTTTGCTATCACTGTCAAACCCAAACTGAAGGTGGGTACTGCTGCTAACTGCAATACAACCGATTTGCGATAAACTCTGTTGGTGGTTTTTCTTGAGATTTGTTTAGACATATGCATTCGTGTGCGCTCAACTTGTAATCAGAGGTGCTGTATCAAATTACTTCGTTTGCATGGCTCGTTTAAAAGCTCAGATCATCCTTGAATTTCTTGCGGTTAGATGGACCACCTTCCCGTTAGCGTAAAACTTACGTGAAACAAATGTTGCAGCTTAGAGGCTCACTGCGTTTGATTGTTACTTGGGTTGTTTCTATTGCGTGAAATCACCCGGTCATAAGAAGGTGCCACTTTTGCTGGATTTAAACACTGACCTTTTCTTATTAGATAGGGGTTAATATTTGAAGACACATTGCATAGATGCTAAATTTTACCCAGTAACTGTACTGCCTGCTCAACAACAACAATCTAGTCTTACTTGGAATAAGAAATGCTGGCGTGCGTGCCAGTTAATCACGGTGGGTTAAACTTCTT
>JGI24021J15306_10000807_pt1 | contig 27289 bp, 11 predicted proteins | sample Ectturendosymbi1_FD_15306 | JGI IMG/M metagenome (IMG submission 15306) | reverse complement strand
AATTCTGAAAGGATAAGTAATTATCCAAAGTCGGGCTTTTGCAACATTTTCTGCAACTGAGTTCTCGCGGGCCGCAAGAAAAGATCTCGCGGGCCGCATGTTGTGCAGGCCTGCTCTAGCTGGTGTCTTCAAACACAGAATTGATTCTAAACAGATGGGCTGTGACCAAACACTCAGCATCAAACTTTACGGAAATGACCCCTGGTTGGTCCTTCGCAGCCTACTCACTCAATGGCATTCTACGCATGGGCGTCGGAAGGATCTTTTATTTTTTATACCCACTCGATCTAAGAGAACCTTTTATGCTAAAAATTTAATAGGGAAGTGTCAAAATTCAAACTCCCCTTCCGACGCCCATGATCAGGCCATGCAGCGATGCTCCACGTCACAGCATCGTGTTGGCGCCATCTATGTGTGTGTTCCTTGCCAGTGCCACATCTATGCTTGCGTTTCTTCGAAGTGATCGTGTTAGTACCACCTATATGTATGCTTTTTGTACTACCGCCCATATCTATGCTCGTCTTCTTTCATGTATCTATGTTCCTTATCAGTGCCAGGTGTGCTCAGTTCCTCACTGTTCCGTGTCAAGACATTAAATAATACAACCAAACATACTCTTACGAGCATTGTATGATATATTACTACATGTCAACGCCCGGAGCGTGTGCTAGCACTAGCTTATCAGCAAAATGCCCGGGCCATTTTTCAGTCCATGTTAGCTCACGAGTACTTTGTGTCTTTTCGCCTCTCTTCAAGTACGTATTCAGTATACTCGTTCGTCGCACCACATGAAGCCTTTTGTTAATGGTTCAAGAGTTAGCTGTAAATACAGATATCACAATCACATGCTTGCACACAGAATGGAGTACCTGCGGCAAACATTTCTGGTTGCTTGTGGTACTTGAATGCCTCTTATACAGCGCGTCAGCGAGCAGCAGTTTAATAGGTCCAGTGGAAACGGCAAACGAACGAAAACTAGGGTGGCCAGATTACTTGAAAAATTTTTCAAGGACATTTTGACTTCCATAAATTATTGAATTTTTACTTCATGCATACTTTTAATACTACTTAGATATAGTGGTGTGCGACATTTTTGCCAAGTATAGTCGTTTAACAATGAGCGGTCATCCTCATCTTTCAAATTATTGAATAAACTACTAACACTTCCGCAATGTTGTATTCCTAATCTTTCATTCAAATCATTTCAGCAATACCTAAATCTCATTGCGGATACAGAATGCGGTAACATAAACTTGTAACAAAATGCTGCTGCAACACGACATAATGTTCACGGACGCCACAAAATAATCAAGAGCATTGGCATGGTTTTCAGGGATCAAGGACAAGACCACTTTTGATAACAAATACAATGACAGCCCTTGGTGTTCAAGGACATCTGGCAACCTTAAATTGAGAACTGCAGCAGCCCATACAAAAATCCACGTCACGCGACATCACCATCACGCAGAGTAACGGCGACAGCAGATCGAATTTTATTGTTGCGAAATCAGCAAGGCATCTCCCGAAAACCATAAACGGGCATTTTAATTACAGTGTGAATTACTGATACCAAAAAAAACGAATCACGATGGAGTTACACATAAAATTCAACGAACACCAATGGAGGTAAAACGGGCATCCATTACCACAGTGCAAACCAAGATGTTGAATCGATGCTTTTAATCATGTGTTTCGCATTCCCAGGTGCCAGGCACCGCGCAGCCATAGACCATTGTTGAATCGTGGTTAAATTCTACGATCAGGCTCAAAACTTGATTTTTGGCAGCGTGGACCAATTGTTGTAGATGCAAAAATACAAAGGCGTGTTGCGCTTGGTGGTTAGCCAGCAGGCAACATTAATGAGATAACAACACATTATTTAACACACTTTTTAACAACACATTGTTTAACACACTTTAACACAATGTTTATAAATTGCCTGCACAGCTGAGTGAGTTCAGAAAAATATGAGCATAGTGATTGCTTGATAAATTTGCACTATATTTGGTTGTGAGTTGGTTTATTGGAGGATCCGTGCTGGTGGGTAGACTGCTACGTTCTTACTTGTTGAGAGTGACATGCACGTGCTTTTATCGCCATGGAAGACTAGAAATCAAAGACGTTTATGGCCTGAAAATGCATTTACTGAAAAGTGTTAATCTCGCTTTTGCAGATTAGGCCTAATTGGAACACAGTGTTCTCAGCCTAGATTAAGCTTTATAAATGAGCTTTAAAAATGAGCCATAGGTTACCTTCATGCCATGCACGTTTTCCGGTTGTGTAGTGCGCATGCAAGATCACGAATCACACGGAATCGTTCCAATTTCTTGGCATCTTAGCTCATTTCGAGGGCTCTCATAATCAGTGCTCCACAAAAAGGGGTTTTGAATAAATGGAAATGCGACCCAATTACGTTTGTCTGAAACGAAGTAGTTCGTAGCGATAGTACGTGACCTCCACGTCGTCCGCGGTCAAAAATGTTGTGAACTGCTGATTAAACAGGAAGCCGTTCAATGGCAATAGTTTTACAAGATGTGGAATAAAATCATTCGGGAATACATGAAAAATGCTGGTCATGAATTGCACCAAAGGTATCATAAAGTACTGAATCGCACATCACCATCACACTTGGTACAGACGCGAATCATTTCTAACGTCAGCGTTTCAATTACAGAAAGATAAGGACAAAGTAGTGTAACAGCGCAGAGTTCAACGCAGCAAAAAAGTATTCGATGATGTTACAGATGGCACATGCTTGCAAATCGCAGCGAAAACTAGCGTTGGGTGATGAAACCACAAGTAGACGTCACCAGAGACCAAAAAATCGCTGTACCATCATTGTCAAGGTGGAACCGCTCTGTTTCATCAAAATGCAACAAAGTCTGAATCGCAGGCCGTAGCGAAATTGGCAAAAGTAACCTCGGTACAGCATGTTCTAGAGGTCTCTCGTGAGAGGAGTGCCAACTGGACATGCCTGATGGCATAAGCTAAACCGTTCGTCACAGAAGATGCTTATACACTGCGTCCCGGTCTACGAAACAAGTTAATTACACCAGTGGTTTTCATCCTGGAGGTCGCAACCCCCAGAGGAGTCTTAAGCAATTTTTGGAAGGTTCGCGAGTAGATATTTTATGTACACAGCCAGGTTTTTTTAGGGTTTGACTTGTTGACCGTTAAGAGGCTTTGAGAGACCGCGGCTATTTCATCTGAACACCGAGATGGCCACAAAGCGAGGTTTTAGTGTATTTTGGTGGTGGTCGTAAAGCGAGGTTCTGCTGTATTTTGAGAGACTGCTTGGAAAAAATTGAGAGACAGTTTCGGTCCCTCAAAACACCTTAAAAAGCACTGTGCACAGCTGTATTACATTTGCTTTATTCGAGTTTTAGATGGAGGTCGTTGGGCTATAGTGGGTCGCGGTACAAAAAAGGTCAAAAACCACAGATTTACACATTATTTTTCGTTTGTCGCAGGTTAACATTTATCCGAGAATGACTAATGCTCGCGCTGATGAGCAGCTAAGCCGCAAATGACCGAAGTTCACGGAGAGGTCAACTGCAGCTCTCCACTGTAGCATGTAACCACCCGCTTATCGAGCAAGCAGATACCACCAAATGTAAGATGATTAACAATAACAAAACATCGAGACCAGAAAATTTCTTACGTTAGTGCAAAGCAATAACACCTCATGAGTTTTAACTTTCATTTCATATCATACCAAAAGCAGGCCACAGTGTCAAAACATTTAGCAGTATTCCAGCATAAAGATTGCGAAGATTTTCAGTTTCGGGAACTTGACAGAAAACTTCTCGGTACTTTGAAGCAGTGGACTACAGTAAAATCTTAGCAAAGCGGTCACTCATCATAAAGCCAGAAATACACGATTACAGAAAAGGGGCAAAGGTCTGCAAACAAAAGCAGCGAAGAAAGAACACTTGCATATTCCTCAATTACCGTCATAAATAAACAAGTTTCTTGCGAAAACGGCAGGCTTTGCGTTCACTGGCATGAAATATATAAAAAATTCGGGCAATACGAGAAGCTGGTCGGAATTTTCTCCTCTATGCTGTGGGTTTGAACAAACCCACAAGACAAAGGTTTGAAAGAGTATTCCCCTGCTGGGTTTAATTGGCATCCAGTGGTGAAGACCGGATAACCAGGTCGTATTTGTCGCCTGAATTTAACGCGGCAAGCCATTAAAACCGTGGTTTTTACTGTAAAAAATACTACAGGCGCCACACTCGTAATTTCTAAGCTACAGCCACAATATCTTCGAGCGCATACACAACAAGTGTTTTGGGGGAAGAGGCGCGATTTAAGTATAATGAAAAGAGTACCAAAAAAACAAAGGGTTAACAATAATGGCTAAAAATCTTCTTTAAATCTTCAGTGGCACTAAATTGGACGGATTTCGATTTGTCTAACGGCAATCAGCGAAGTACTTAGATGTGATAGTGGTTACAAGTGGAAATGCATGCACTCGATGAAATCGGTGCAAAGCTGAATGCAGCGGCGGAAAAACATTTCACGGTAAAATCGATCGCAAAACCCACCGAAAAGCATCGCTTGCGAATAGAATTAATGTCAGTTACACACAGAGTACAGTTTGCCGTACGATAAGCTGCTGCATCGACATAAAACCAACCACACGCAAGCAGAAGATAAAAGCTCACAGCGTACAAAGCGACCAACCTTTCGCATAAAGCCCTGGTTGATGCAGCGTTTCACATCGTGTACTTTCCGCCATGTGGTTAAATGGCGAATAAACTTCGATAACATGGTTGGACGAAAACTCATATGCGAAACTTATCGACAAAGACGACAAGACAGGTGAGACTTGAAACCAACGAAACACCTTTATCAATTGCGAGTGTCACGGAGTACGTCTACGAGCACAGCATACGTAAAACTGTGGTTTATGGTTTATGAAGGAGTAAAGACTTTCTCGCTGAACACCCGTTTCATGGGCTAATGCCAAGTTAATGTAGAAAGGTCACATGTAGAGATTACGCTAGAAAAGCACATAAAAAATAAAACAATGTTGCTTGGCCAAGCTTGTGAAAAGCTATTTGCTCCTCGCCAGCACAGCTTCTTTCCAGAGCAATCGCATGTTAGCGAGGAAACACACTTCGTTTTCCTGGTTTTACCAAATACGTGTAAACCAAAGCTGTTCGAAAGCATTTTCCTGCATCAGAATCCGTAGATTTTCTGTAGCGACCGTATGCAGTTGAAACTTTTACAGTTCGCCGTGAGAAACGACAAACGTTGTCAAGCAGCACTGGCGCAGGACGTGGCACAACGGAGGCGAGTACGTTTGAATGCCGAAACTTACAAAAGCGAAAATTGCAAAATAAAGATATATATATGCGATTGCACCCACGGCAAATGTCGTTTTGCTCCACACCGTTTACTCAGCGTCCTCTAGCGGCAACAGCGCAATGACAGTGACTGAAATGATGCTACTCGCATTCACAATTGTGTTTTACAAAGCAACTGAGTAATTTCACGGAAAGTTTTTAACTCATGGTGACGTGCATAATAAATTTCTTAGTAAAATAAAAATGAAGTTTTCACAAATTGACAAAGAAAATGTTACAGTTAGAAGACTGATTCCGCAAGAAAAAAATGGCAAAATTCAAGGAAGAAACGGGGTTTTCAGCAGCACTTGGATGAACACAATATTATTGGCCAGTATAGTATTCTTGGACAGAGTTGCAGAAAGGTCCACTGATGTAATATCTGATGACACTGGTTTGCGACCCAATAAACAGTGGTAAACTTATCTCTGATCAGTAACATACCACTTCATGTGGTGTGTTTCTGCCATGCGCCCTGAAACGAACAGACTGTCAACACTATTGTTCATGGCGAAAAATAGGCCATAACCTAAAAAATGCCACTTCTAACAACCAACTTGACCTGCAGTTGTAACGCAACTTACGACAGGCAACAAAGGTAAGTGAAACAATGGCACTGTCTTTCACGTCCACTAAAGTGCGGTGGATAAGCGAGGTCCGGAAATAAAACAGTAGCCATCTTTCAAGGCGAAAGAATAAAATGATGTCAATGTTTCACGATGGACTAACAAGAAAAGCACAAATTTAACTTTGAAAACGTTACAGCATGTACCTGTCTCAGACAAACTTTCGGAAACAGTATAACAGCAAAGCCAAAACGGCGACGAGGAAGCTACGAAGTGTGTCTCGTGTAACTCGCCACGAACCACGCACAAACACTGTTTACATTTTGTTCAGCGAAAAACTGACCGCTCATCGGATACGCTGTTAACGGTGCAGCAGGAACGCAAGACGATTTTGGTCGAAGTGGGCAAGAGATCATTCATCAATTGCCCATTGTTGGCATTTTTGAAACGCAGCAAAATCCTTTGTGGAACTGGCCGGGCATGGCAAAAGCATCAGGACAGTAGAATGGTTCGCGCAAGAAAGACACAGACCGCTGATTCTGTGGAGTACCCGATTGTCTTTGACAGACCACCTCTGCAATGCAAGTTTGGAAGTTGGAAAAAAGCTCTCGTGCTGAACGGCAAATACGCGCCTGCGATCGGTTCTTATCAAACATTTGCAGGAAGCAAGCAAGACTAATTATTTTATTACACGAGTGACGCATGAACTAGTCGCGAAGGTTGAATAGAACAAACCAAGCCCGTGCATATAGCACGCCAAAATCAACTCTTTTGATTTGACACGAAGAACATCTAGGTACAAGTTCGTACAAGTCCTCGCGATCACACAGAATTGGCGCAGTCGCAAAGCCTGCAAGCAGTGTTTCTCAATCTTTTTTGAACCAAGGAACACTTGGTTATCACTTTCGTAACGTATGGAAGATCGCGTAGAAAAGCATGATGTTTAAACATCACCATGTTTTCAAACAAAAAAAATGTAAAAAAATTCACAGCAATTATTATTGAACGGTATTCATCACTGCCGTGACACTGATAAGTCATGGCAAACCCTGTGATGGTTCATCAGTGTCAAAGTGTAAATGTTGCTCTTTGCGACACTTTGCGGAAGAAGAGTGTAGTTTGCCAGCTCCGTACTTTTAGAAAGTATGGTCTTTATGATTCAAGAACCTGTTTTATATCGGCCTCGACAATACAGGTGTTCTTGTTTCCATGGTGTCTCAACCGAGACTATGGGCGCCCCTTGAGAGTCACCGGGCGTTTTCGGGGGCCACGAGCAAACCTCTGCTCAAATTAGTTGATAAAAATGTACGTGTTTCGTTGGTGTAGCAGGAGGCCATGGATGTTGAGTGTTTCAGAACGGGGGCCACGAACCATGAAAGGTTGAGAAACGCTGTTAGTCAGTTTTCTGTCAGGTGTTGGAGAGGATAAACTGTTTGAATGTACGCACTGCCATGCAAACGGTTCATTTTTAACGCAAACGCCACGGCGAGGTTGGATAAAGCAGTGTTTGTTTAGTAATGCAACACAATTGACTTATACTATGACTCAATCGTTATTGGAGGTTGATAATCTGCAGGTTTGAATCTGTCGGAGAGTTGAGTTTGTTGGGGCAAACATTAGACAATTTTCATGCAAATTAAAGTTAAGGCGCTAGGACACCGAATAAAAACTGTTAAACAGGTTGTCTCGTCGGGCACCCCTGGACAGTTGCTTAAAATTTTATTATGGTTTACGATGAAAGCACCCTGACTTAGTGATCGAATGCAGTAGTTTCAGAGATTTTCAGAAGCCTTTCGCAAGGCGTTGCCAGTGAACTCGCAGTCCGACAAAACAATACATAAATCCCAAGCCGCATGAAATGCCTCCAGAGTACTCCAGCCAGACTGAAAAACAATAGCCAAAGCACATTGTTTTCATAGGTCCTGCATACGGAGAAGCAAGCAAAGTGCGTTGCTGTGCTGGAGCAGTTGGTAATAGGGCTGCCAGGACCAGATGGATCAACAATGCCAATTCGCTCACCAAAATATACCAAAAAGCTTTCAAAATACCGAACAGGCCGATTGCTGTCGGTTTTTATTTTGCCACAATGGCAGCAGTCCAATGTTGTTAAAGAACTATGCCTGTAATTATTGCATATAAGCAATACATGACCGTTATACTCCAAAGATTTACACAGAATTAAGCTGGAAATCCTTTACACATTTTGCTACCTTCAATATCTAAAAATTTCTCCAAAAGTTGGCATATCCAGAACGAAATGTGCTACCAATTCCTTTTGTACAGATACTAAACAGAAAATGCCGATGCTGTCCAAAATGTGTAACCAGAGTGATGCGCAACGCCTGCGCAGAGCTTCAGAGGGGCCGACGAATACCGCCTTTCTTTATGTTTTACGCACAAAATGGAGAGACAAAGCGGAGTAATATTTAAAACCGGTTTGAAGTAACAATCTCCTTGATATTTACCCAAAGGTGCGTGAAGAAGCGAGGCAAAGGTAAAAGCCGCCAAGTTAAAAATTCATTACTTGTCAGACAAGCAGAGCGCGTTCATTCAAGTGAAACGAAGACAGATTTTCTCTCCAACGCCTACAGAAAATTGGTTGCGCTGGGCAGAAAGGAGCGGCGAGTAAAAATGTGCAGTGCACGCAGCTTATGGAATCCATCTCGGAACCGGTGGACTTTGGGTTCAATATGCGGAGATTTTAACAATAAAATCGGAAAATCCCAAGCCAAAGCAGAAAGAAAACAACTAATGTACAGGGCAAAACTGTAATTGATAGCTGTGCCATATTTATTGATGAAAAATCGTAGCAACGATGTTTGCTTCGGTGGAAATCGCTTTCAGTAATTCTGCTTTCATACCATTGAGCATACGCAGGCTCTAGTATGCTGCTCTGCCATGTCCCAAGTAAGAAAACTACTTCAGTTGCAGTGACAACTGCTTCAGATGAAGTGTAATGATAAAATTGCTTCAGCTATAATGCCAAAACGTTCGAAAACAGTCTGATTAGACGGTTAATTCATTCATAATAGGCACTTGTTTGTCCACATTTAGAAGCAATTTACCAGTGGCATTGAAAATGGATTTTTTCTAACGAAGCTTGTATGTATTAACCGGCGATTTCACAACGGAAAATACGCGGGAAAATTCCGTCAAAAGCTCCGTTGGTTTTATTAGACGGATGGCTTTATTAATCGCCGATTTACTAAACGGCTTTTACTGTACTCCGTGCTTGACAGGCACATTGTGTACATTGATTTGGAACGACAACAGCTTTTCTCTTCTACACTGACAGAAAGCTTGCTAAGAAAAAAAATACGTCCTCTATTATTGAGGTCGATATAAAAACAGATCACAAAGACCGTACTTTCTATAGTAAAGAAGTAGCAAACTGCACATCAATGCCGAGTTCCATTCAAAGATAATAATTAGTCGTTGTGAAATTTAGTGGAAATACAGCAGCAAAGAGAACACTGACATGTTTCCACAAATTCGCCATAGAGGGAGAAACAAAATGTTTGAAGTAAATTAAAAATTTTTTTTCAATAATTAAACATTTTTTCTTTAAATAAATCACATCAACAATTTTTCATTTTATTTGAAAAAAAAATTGGGGGGAGGGTGGTAATGATCAGCCACCAAACTGGTGCGCGGCTGACACTTGAGCGCATGTATATAAATATTGGAACTAAACTAATTTTGAAACACAATGCAGTGCAAATTTCAATGCAGCTCAGTCTAACACACATCACGTCTACATAGCTGCTCATACATTGCAGAAAGCCAGCTGTCGAATATCTTTTAGTGTTAATACTGTAGTGCAAACTATAATGAAAATCACGGCCAATGAAAACGATAACGACATTTTGCAAACGTTTCGATAACTCCTGTTATCATCATCAGTGCATTACAAATTGAACTGCAATGATCTTGCTGCAAGTTCTTATGGTCAGTCAGAAACGTTTGCAATATGTCATTGATATTGTTTTCTTTGGCCGTGGTTTTCATTAACAGGCTATTTAGCGCTTCCGCTTTTCGTGTGCTGTAAACTATCTTATAACATTTTATTTCGGGAATTTTGCGATTTTTAAACTGTAACATTCGCATTTGTGGATCACCAGAAACTCTCACGCAGTCTTCCTCTGTTGACAGCCACAGAAACAGAGCGAGCAATCAAAGCGGATCAACTGAACAACACGAAATATTCCACAAAACTTCACATGATGTTCATACTACTGTAGTACACACCAACCTGATTTCCATCAGTGGCATCACAGGGACGCAAAGCAACGTGCGTTTGCGCGACGTCACTGTTTGGAATGATGCAGCGGTTAGTGCGCAGGTGGCGCAAAAGGCCGGAGGAACTGAGTGTCCATTTCTGCACAAAGATCAAAACCGTTTTTGCATTTAGCTGTAAGCTGTGTATTTGCGATATCATCTGAGTGACAATTAAAGAAAACCAGGTGCCGTTTCGCGCGAATACTATATATGAAAAAGAATCGTAGACGCAGCCAGGGCGAACGTACTGGCGGGCCAGGCAGTTTTTATCTGCAAATCATCTGGGCCACGTATGAAAAACGGTTGGGGTCAGCCTACAAATACACCAAAATTACATCTGCAAGCAGCTGTCAACGCGCACCAGACCATGTGAACATTAAGGCGAGTTCGATTTGACTGTTCTGGTGCGTTTGCCACTGTAATATCGCACCGGTGTTTTGTTCAGCCTAATAGCAAATCTTCATCATGGCAACAACCAACATCTACTCCGATGTTAAAATCTGTGTGAGCGTGAACTTAATAAAACGACGCAAGCCACAACACAGATCAACGATATCTCAAACATAACCCCTACCCAGCGGTGGCCAGTAAAGTTGCGGGACTGACTAACCACGGCTTTGTTTAGGCAATTCACTGAAAGCCAACATATAGTCGAATAAAGTGACCTGGCTTATAGCTGGCTGAGTACCAGCGGAATGTGTGAGTTTCGGTGTTCTCGGGGACAACCTCCATTTTTGCCATGAGCAAAAAAACTCTTTGGTCGTCATTCATTCTTTTTTTTTGTTGACAAAAGTAAGTATCACAACGGCGCATGTAACTACAAAAATTAGATAAACTTGCAGAGCCCTGTTGGTGATTCGGTGTCTCGCTATCACATAGGTTCTGACGGTTGTCAGACGTGCATCGTATGAACTGCTCAGTTTCTTTAATTGTAATGCTTTTCGTAACTTCATGCTTTGTTTGGTAGATTGTTGCAGCGTTATAAGTTTCTTAAGGCCAAATAAAATCGGCCGATGACTGTAGCATAACAAGGACACTTCCTATGTCGGCCGGTTTATTGCAACTTCGGCCGGGGATAATTTCTGATCTGGGTAAGGCGAGGTAGGTTGGCATCAGACGACAACGACGAAACATGGACTCTGTTTGGAGAGCATACGCTTTAGGTGGGTCAAGTGAAGATATGCTGCAGTGCAACGAGTTGTCGCGTCAGTAACCTCTCAATTGATATTATTGAACCGCATACCATTGGCAGTACTGCAGTCAAAGTGTAGGAGCAGTACTGACCTAAGTAAATGCACGCATACAGATTAAGCCCAAGTTTGCTTCTTGTTTCACCGCAAGTGGAGCTTCCTGCCGTATCGAATTTTTACGTCGGTCGCAATATCCAATGAAACACAATGTCCTTGCAAGAGTAATGTCCATGCACGAAACACACGACCTGCATCAGGCCGTTTAGCAGTTCGGACCATGCATGGTGATTTTACGCTTTAAACGCGCTGGACAGAAAAAAGACCTTAAATGAAATGCCTAATTTCATTTTTTCGTTGGTGGCCATTGAGCACCCCGAAGTATCATTCTCGCACAATCCCGTATCCGACATATCCACATGCTGGAGAAAATTGCATGAGGCCGGCCCGAGGGGATGAAAAGTTTGCCGGTTTACTGCCCAAGCATCATGTACACGGCAGCAGTATACTGGTTAACGGCCAGGAGACAACACACCACGCACAACATCAAACTCCCAACTGAGCCTTCATGGGCTTTTCAACATAATGTCTGTAGTGAGTAGGGGCTGCTTTTGAGTGCTGTTAATCTGATGGTCTTGGAACAGAATTTTTCAGACCAACTTGAAGGAAACGTAAGCAGAGCCTCTTGACTAAATCGCAGCTTGTACAAAGACCACTCATGACAGCTGCTTCAGTTAGTCATAACAAAACGCACAGGGCGGACTTGAAGGGCTGCACTGCCAAAGAGAACAACTAAGCGATAGATCAATTTACAGTGTCTATTACACTGCTTACAAGCCGTGCGCTAGACGCTCTTTAATTGAGAATATGTGATTCCATTACAGATCGGCCTAGCATCTGATCAATCGCCTTCGGCAGCAGTTGAGAGCGCTGATGTGGAAGCACTTTTATTTTCTTCGCTGTTCCAACACACACAAAAAAACAAAAATATGGCAACGTGCGTGAATGTGAAAGGCACAACCTGGCTGGATCGCGTGGGCAACAGGCTCTTACATCTTTAAGTACAAACGCCCACCTGGTTTGGCGCTTGTTCATTTCCATCAACGCACGGAGATCTGACGAGTGATTCCTCATGATTGTTGACATCCAAACATTCGTTGCCATGCAACGAAATAATTCGTACGGCTTTCTCAGTTTTGAATGACGGTATTCTGCACCAAACCGTGCTCATTAGCAAAAACAAAGTAAAGCAGGTTTTTCGCAAAGAAATGGCTGTTTGTTGCATTATCACCTTGTCTTAGATGTCTTTTATTTTGTCCTATTTGTTTTCAGTGATTTGTTTGACTTGCAAACAAAATACGTTAGGTCTCGAGAGTGTTGAACGTAAAAAAGTAAGTGTAATTGTTTTCAAGAACTTTAATTTAATTATTGCTCTGAGGCTGAATACAACGTTTACAGTCAAAGACGGCGTCCTCCACGCGTAAATTTTAAGGATCCCAGCAACCTAAAATCCTCAAATTTATTCTTCTTTTCTTGAGAGTCACCATGCCCCAAAACAAGATCACGCCCCAACATGAGTTGCATAAATTTACCAAAATCCCCCCACTTTGTCTTTTTATTTATTTATTAATAACACGAGCGGGGCGATGTCTTTGACCACTTGCAAGACTGTTTCAATAAGGACAAAAATATCTTGATGATGACTTTTCATGGTTACAAGTGAGCGAAAAAAGGTGATAACAGCCGGAGTTTTGCATCACAGACACTCATATTTGTTCCAATGTGGTGGTTTCGTCAGTGTATTTGAACGTATTCTCCCAAAGCTACATTAAGGACTGCTGGTGGCGTCGTTCCCACCGCCACTCACGGCGGGACAGGCCATGATGGTGATGATTCAAAAGACTTTCTTCTTAAGCAGCAGGTTAAACACTTAAAGAAATACTTTACACGAAGTCCACACTGAAAGTGAACTTGAAACTTTCGGGGTTAACAATTGTTATTTTGGCCTTGCACATCCACCATAGTGACGGCAATAAGAACTCGTTTGACGAAAACGCATTTGGCTAACACAGCTGTCGACTAACTTTCGTACTTCCGCCGACAACTGGTGAGTGGCATTCACACAACAAGGTCGTTCATTGATCCGGCTAAGCTTTGCAAACACCCAAGCGAATTTTGAGGGTACGATCGAGGTAACGCGACAGAGAAGTAGTCTGATATCGTCCTTAACAGGCCCTTAATTAACGACTGAACGATACAAAAGCACTTGAAACTGGTGGCGAAGTGCCATTGGTCTCGGTCGTTACGCGTCGGTCTTTGGCAAGCTTAACGCACGGCTTCGCAGAGGAGGGTAATAATATAAAAAGAAAACAACAATTTATTTTTCGCCCAATTTTCTGCAAAAGTGTTTTTATCTCCAGAAAGAAAATCCAACGACTTAAACAATCGTAGAAAGTTTGAAGATGTGTGGCAACGAGTAGGAAACAAAACAGGATCTATTACGTTCCAACGTTAACTGTCAAATCGTTTGCGGCAACTAGGCGGTGCTGAATTTACTAGCTGAACGAATTTCATTTACATGTGAGTTGATTTAAAAGCGGGCGGGTTGGCTTAGCTGCAGATGTGATGTCTGATGAGCTATACATAGTACTGTATATGCCTTGGGTTTATTTTTTCGGTCATATTTTTTTTAAATGACCGAACAAAATTAATATAATTCGGCCATAATGTTTGATAAGGTAAGCTAGTGAATACTGTTACGGCGAGTTTTAATGCTAATATGGGACAAATGACCGAAATGTATCAGCGAAAAAAAGGTAAATCCTTTTCGGCATGCACTTGCACAGCTTTCAACGTATCATGTTCTTATCATATTCCCCCCGTCCTATCTTTACACATCAAGACTTTGAGGTGCAACTCGCGATTCGCCACCACCATTCGCAGCTTGATTATCACTCTTCACCACAACCTTTTCTCGGAAATCATGACTCGGTTGGAACAACATGCTTCGCGAAAAGCGGAACGGCGTGTGTGATGCTCGTGCAGGCGAAAAGTTATTTTAGCAACTTACACCAGCTCAGGATAGACGTTATCCAAATACCACTCGAATGAATTGCACTGGAGTTGGTTCCGAAGCGCTTTTCGATCGTCCACGCTGAGACAAAATAGGAACACAATTAATTTTTTGACGCACTGAACAGGAAGGCACAAAATGACTTCTGTTGGTCTCCTGCACTGAAATGTACAAACTCAGGCAATCGCCTGTTGCCAGCATATAAGTGGCCAAATAACGTTTTACCGAGTCAACTTTTCGAGATCTTCAATCTTCACAGTTGCAAGTATAAATACCACTGGAACCTAACAGAGGGTCAGACATCATCAGTGCTTAGTAACTCGCAGGTACTACTGAAGCCGACGTACTGCTAGACACAGATCAAACGCGAAGCAACAACACCCGAACCAAGCGCTAGATCAGGTTTGTTTCGACATTCTCGATAAATTGCATGGAAGACTTTTCATTCGTTTTTGCCTTTGGCATAAAATCTCTTCCTGACGTGTGACAACAAGTCGGGAAAACACCGATAAACAATATGAAAATGCGGCTCAGCACTTCCTCATTGCGGGGCAGGCAAAACAATTCTGGACTGAAAAGCACGAAGGCATCACACTTACTTCCCGTACGGCTTGTATTTAGCAGGAGGCCTTGCGGCGAAGTAAAATTTCTTGTAATCGTCCATCCAAACCTCGGCGGTTCTTTTTGTATTTCTAAAGAATAAGCACGCAATGGAAGAACAACGCTTTGTCACAAGTAGCGTTCTCTACAAAGCCAATTGCTCGGTCCTCACAAAGTAACGTATAGTGTTTGCAAAATTCAATACCAATCACAATGTTTAAAAAATTTCCAACACAATTTTACAGGATACGTCGGCTTCCGATCATACATGGGCACAGCACGGTTTCAAAATTCTACTTCAGTTGATGACAAGAGTAAAAATGTTACTTTCCATAAAAATGCATACGCGGAAAATAAAATGGCGCATAACTCTCAGCTTAGCAAACAACAACAATGCCAGAGCGGAACCAAACACCACCCGAAGCGATCCAAGAGACAACACAAATAGGTGTTTCGTTTTGATGCAAAAACGGTTTTTATAAAACCGGACTTTCATGAGCATAACCTTATCGTCTGAACGAAAACAAACTTGTGGTTTTATGTCATTAACGCTGTGTACCTGATGTAAGTGTTAGCGTTGCCGTCTGGAAACGAATAGGGATGCTTCTTTCGAAATACGTGACCGACGCGACTGCAGGGAACAATCTCCATGCTCCCTCCACACATCCACGTGCGGAAAGAAATCTCTGAAAGTTAGTAATGGAGGTTGAGCTCTACTACTCGCGTTTTTGTGGGATGATGTTTTTGTAATTTCAAATCTTAATAACCAGATCTTTTCTTTTCCATATCCAAAATGAGAGTCTGAATTCTTTAGTTGTTCTAACAAACGTTACGCAGTTATACAACTTCATGGTGAAAAAAGGTAATAGGACCAAACCAACGCTAGCTTGGTCAACGAGCAGGACGCATGTCATGGCGAGTGGAAGACCAAAACTGTCATAGTAAATTAATTTGAGATAATAATCTGAGATTGTCATGCTGAAATCCTAACAAAATTCAAGAATGTTGATGCCGGAAAACTCGGAAGAGCAAGATCGACCTCTATCGACAGCAGAATATCTTATACAAGGACTAACGTCATCCACAAAGAATTTTTCTAGAAAAAACTGTCTTATATCGAAAATAAATCGCGGTACTTCCCTTTTTCATTGCGAGCATGCGAGCAGTGCAACGTAGAATCACACGTGTCTGAGCAAGTGCACGAAACGAACTCAGCCAAACTAACTGCCAAAATTAATTGATTTTACCGCTTGATCAAAGACTCACTTTAATTAAAAACGAGAATTGCAATAAGCCATAAATAAAAATTGAGTCATGGAAGGTTTAATACACAGCACATAAGCAACTTATGGTCACTAAGAAAAAACTAAATAGAAAGAAAATGAAAAACAATCCTACCAAAGTTTTCTCCACCCCAGATGTTCATGCCTGTATCGTAGCGACCCAGGTGCTCGAACCACGACTTTTTGACGGCAAACAGGCCACCCGCAATCATCGGAGTTCTGCAAATTACCGGATATATTTCGGAGGTAAGTAATATAAAGCAAAAATATGTGTCACTCAATGCTGATCTCACAAATCGCTTGGTAATAAAGCGACAAGCAAAGCATATCTATTTCAAAACTGCCGCCTCATGTTCAAGCCTGTCGATTCGACGCCGGAAGGAAACCTTATCGCGGACTGACACAACCGCAAAAACCCGCACAAGAACAATTCGGAGCTTGTTTGGCAGCTCGACAGAGGATCGGTCGATGTAAAGTTTGAAAGAGTGACACAGTTTTCAAGCACATGTAACCGAAACAAGTGCAAAACAGTACTGACATTTCTTGTTGTCGATACTTGTTTAAAACTCTTTCGTGCTTGCAAGAACGTTTCCCGCTTAATTAAAGCGAATGATTTGCCTCTAACATTTCTGCAGACTTAAATCTTTCGTCTGCAGTTTTATAATTGCTGTACTGTATTGATTCATTGACAGCCTTCGAGCAATTAACTTTTGCACAGAATTCGCTATCTTTCGTGGAAAGGCAATTATGTGACACATTCGATCTACGTCCTACAGAATCACGTAACGCTGTTTCACAGCTATAGCATTTCTGAAGTTGTGCAATATGAGTGCAGCACGCTTCCGTGAGATCAAACACACCAGCTTTGCTGCATTGGATGAATAATTGATAGCGAGTCAGCATTATACGACGATAAAGACCTAAACCGAAGCAAAAAACAGCGAAAAACCGACAGCGGCAGAATCAAAGGGAATTTCCTGAAACAAGAATAGTGCCGATCGGGTGCAAAATCATGACGGCACGCTTTCTGACACACCGCGACGCACCACAGTGACTAGAGCCCTGGATTATGTCACAGCGACAATGATAACATCAACTTCGAGTAGGTGGGCGAGTTGAAACAAGCCACATGACTGAGCTGATGGAACCAAATTCGCTCTTCGTATATTAACTGCCAAAGCGAATCAACGGACGCAATTGCAATTTAACTTAATTCAACACACACACACGTGTCAGGAGAAAGGAGAAAATAATCTGCAGAATCGCATCTGTGAAAAGTAATCCGCGTTACAATTAGTAATTTACAGTCGTATTGCGTTTAGAATTATTTTGGTGCTCCCGGCCCGTTCTTGTCCGAGATCAATGTTAGCTATTTTCGCTGCTAAATTTCGCATATATCATAACTGTAATTTAAGAGAAACTACGAACTCAGAGAAGCAGGATGTCAATGCGGTTTATCCACTTTTATAGCCAGCCCATTTCTGATATGTAAGCAAGATTATCTCTGTGGAGTAGAATTATAACTTGTCTTCTCGCATGCAATTTTCAAATTTGTATAACGTATCAAACGGAATTAATGGTAACCGATTAGCGAAGAAGACAGGAGCGTTTGTGGTAACGGAAATTCGTATTTGGTTCGTTCAGGGATGGTCGTCGATTTCAACAATGATTTATGAACGCACGCCACAGCATGAATGCGCAGCTTGCATCACCGCTTCGTGGCACCACGCCATCTCGCCACGTTCCATCGCAAGCGATAGTCACACGTGAGCAAAGCAAACACGTGACATTCTCCATTTGATAGAACAACAAAGCGGTGGCCGTAAGCATGGAAATGTTTACTGGCCGTTCAGGAAGCGAGATCCGCCTTAGGGCTGGAAAAAAGAACGAACTTTCCAAAGCCTGTGGTCAGATCGCGTCGATGACCTGCTGCTGACTGTGAGCCTGATCAGAAAGCGCAAAAGCTTGAGAAGAAAACTGTTTAGACAAACCCGCAGCAACGAAGAGACATATTTCCGTGTGTATATTCATCACGAACGCATTAACATACATAAAGCCAAAACGTACATTAACCCAATACCATTTATAATATCTAGCGAAACACATTATTTCAAAGCGCACTTCAAAAAGTAGCTTTGAAGTTTTTAGTCAGCTTTAGTCGTAAGCCTTATGAAAACAGCAGTTACCACAACTATTATACTTTTTTGTTGTCTGAAATCGAAAATATCAGGTTGCAGTCGTTCCCGGGCGTGACGGTCGCGTGCACACAAACATAACAGCAAGAACAGGGTCAGGGTTGTGTTCCATTTGCGCGTAAGTGCAAGCTTTACACAAATTGAACAAAAGTTCATGCAAAATAAAGCGACTTTTTAACCTGCACCAAACGGATGTCGCAGATTTCGCAACATACGGCACAAAAATAAGAGTGAACAACTATGGGGTCACAAAGGCTTCGGTGCCTTAGCAGGTATTTGAAACTAGGAGTACTCTTAGCAAAATATGGACTTCATATGAAAAACTGAGGGTACGAAAACTCTCAAGTGATCCAACCGTAGATAGAATCAAAGGGATTGCTCGGTTAATGATGGTAGTAGCCGAGCAATCCTATTGATTCGATCAATATTTGGATCACATCAGAGCTGTGGGTGGAATGCTTTCTTGTAAGCTTCTGCCTTAATATTTCTACGCATTAGCCACAACTAGTTGCGCATTTATTGGATAGAAATAAAGGCACCACGCTACTAAGTTCTTTTTCGAAAAAAGGATCGACCGGCGCGAAGTGTTTCGCAGCTACACACGCCTTAAATTAACAAACTTACTAACAGCACGATTGTGATTTGTACCCTATGATTAGAATCGTAAATTTATGCGACAAGAAGTGATTAAGCCAATTACATCAGTCGGTCGTTGAGCTGTCCGGACGCAACTACAATGACAAACAGGAAAGACAGCCCCCGCCGGGATGCAAGCCGTGTCAAGACTAATGTCCCGAAGAGGCGTAAAACCTTATATGCCCCTGAGAATGTCAGCTCCAGTGCAGCTAAACAAGAATATTTCCTTGGCAGAAGCATAACTGTAACTTCGATAACATCACAACTCAGGGTTCATTGAAAATTCATAGCAATGGTCAAGGACAAAACCTTTTAGCGTAAAATGCAAGGCTACGTTTGAAAGTTGCGTACACTCGTGACGACATAAAACTCAAAGAATACATGCAGCATATTGCAACCCATCGAGATAGGTCAGCAATGAAGGAAGCACGAGCTGTCAAAACGTTGTCTTGCCTAGCAAGGAAAACGCATTTCCACGGCACGTCACGAGCTAAATTTAATACATGTAGTCAAGATGATGGAAAGCGCAACAAATGTACATTTTTGAAAAAAGACAACGACACCACGAAGAATATTCGTCTGACAGCAAAAACCAACGCTTGCAAGGTGACCAATCAATACTTTCATTTAAGGCTATATTCGTCTTGTTTATGTCTTGTCAGCTAAGCTTTGCCGATAGCAAACGACGTAGCAGAGCGATTCGTAAGCATTTCTAGAGTTTCACCGAACAACTCAACTGCATCTTTAAATTTATTTCAGAATATAGCAATTTATTCAGCATATAGCATTCTCAGTGTTTTTTACATTTGATTTAAAGAAACATCTGTATTAGAGTTTTTCGTTGAGAGCGGCTTAATAAAAATATCAGAAACACGGGCAGTATCTGCACTAACTGCCAGCTTTTACTCAAATCATTTCATTCAATCTTGTTTCAACTGAAAGGATAACGTTAGCAAATCTATAACAATCCACCTTATAGGGTCTGTTGGGTCGATCCTGGCAGCGAGACGCCGCGGCGACAGCCTTTCCCACTTGAAATGCAAACTCCAGTCGAAACCACCCCGGAGTTCGCCAGACGCGGGAATGTACTTGAAAGTATCCATGTTAATCACGTCAATTATCGGGCTCACTACCCGTGTAGGGTCCTTTGAAAGAAAAGAGCGGCTTCACGCAAAAAAACTGACATCGGACAAAGCAGGCAAGTAACTGGGCGCATGTTTAATTACATCTTAAACGACGTGCTGCTTTGCAACTATTATCAGCTGTCATCGTCACTTCTTATTGGGAAGGGCTGCACTAGTCAATCCGGAACCCAGCTAAATGTCAGCAAAACAAATAATAAAAACAAGTGGTAGAAAAATAGGCAAAGCGCCATAATAATCATGGGTCGAGAATTTTGCCTGCAAGTGTATCGCCGATGGAATAGAAAATGACACCAAGAAGCAGACAAAAAAGTAATTCGAGGAAAGCGGCTATGAACGCACCGCGCCGTTGTAGACGTTGCATTACACAAAATGCAAAAGAACGGATTCATTGCAGTCATTGCATCGCACAGTTTGAAATAAAAGTGTTCAATAATGCTTAAATTTCCCTTACTATTGTGTGAACAAGTACTCCTCGCATTGGAGATAAAAAAGGTTGACAACGAGTTCACTCCCATGGTGTAGAACTACGATTGCTGTTTTAAATAAAAAGTTCGTTTTGCAATCACATTCGAAACGCTTGGAGGCGCCATAAACCACGCTTATTTAAACCAGGCACTAAAAAACTCCTGAAGTCCAACCATTCCATCTCCTCGTAAGAGATATGTTGAACTCTAAAATGGCTGTGGATTTCAGCACTCGTAAGCTTGCTACAGCTTTTCTTTTGATGTTTGTTTTCTAATTAACTCGGCGTGAAGCTCAAGATGTATCAGACAAGTCAGAATATATCACAGGATTACGATGTCTGACAATGGTGCCTACATATTTTTTGAAGCCAGAAGCGACTTGGTTTCCAACTGATTTTTGCAAACAATTCAAAACTTCTCATCAATTGAAATTACAAGGCATTAACAAGCATACAGCATTTTTGGTCCTGCAAGCGGTTCACACAAATGAATTACATTTAAAAGCTATAACATGATTCCAATGTAGGCAAATATATCGCGTGAGTAGATTATTCACGAAAATGACAAAAAACAAATACTCAAAATATTTGGCTTTCCAACACCAAACACAGAAATAGGTTATTTCAGCCGACCAACAACAGAAATCCAGGGCTTTGCACAAAATTGCTACGGAAAAAGCAAAAACATGGTGGATGAACAGACTGACAGTAAACTTAACGGGCAACAAACTAAGGTGAAGTTTTAATATATTAGGAGTAACTCATTCGCACTGCGAGAAAAATTAATTTCTTTAGATTGCAACAGACTTTCTGTTTATTTCAAACTCAACAATAACGGGTTTCTACGTTGTCACAGTCAAGATACAATGATACAAAATAACAATGTCCTGCCAACATGCGCAGATCGAGCTGGTAGGCATCAAGATCTGGGAATTTGCTTATCTCAAGGAAATAATGCTGAAAAAACACTCTTAGCTCATTGAACGCTTCTGGGCCGAAATAATGACATTCGAGCAACAGCTGTACTTGTAGTCAAATGCAACTCGTCAATTAACGCTTTTTCACCGACCCAGGGGTGCATCCAGGGATTACTTCTCGCTGTTATGACAGAGCCTCTCATACCATAGGTACTCAGTTTCAACGCCGATCAAATATCGAACGCCGCAGATCTCTAACTTTTCACGAACGCGGTGCGGGTGGTTTGGCACAGGCAACAGCATGTCCCTACCTTGCAATAGCATTATTACGAAACAACCGCATCGTTGCCACGATGAACTGGAGGCTACACAATAACCTGAAACCAGTGTTGCGGAGTCGGAGTCGTAAGGAGTCGGAGGTTTTTGGGTGGAGTCAGATTCCTAACAACACTGGGATTCGGAGTCGGATTTTTTTGTCCGACTCCGGATGTCCAATTGAATCATTTTTTACATAACACTCCTAAATTGGGAATCGTTGAAATGGTACAATTTCTTTTGAAACTTTTGCGGAAACATAGATTTCTTGCTGTGCACCACGATTTCCATTGATTTTAACAGCCAAATTTCATTCCCTTTATGTTACGGATTCGGATTGGGAATCGCAAATTTTGGAAAGACCGGAGTCGGAGTTGGAATCGGATGTTTTACCTCCGATTCCGCAACCCTGCTTGAAACAATCTACGTCGATGAACAATCACTGTTGATACGCCAGTGCAGCAGCGCGTGTCTTTCGAAATCTGTTACTTTGCCAGTACCAGACACCCTCAGAGCTGTTTTGTGATACCATTTTATGCTTCATGATACTACATTACACCAAACTTGTTTTCAGTAAAGCGGTATCGAGAGCTGCTCCGCCACCACAGATCCCATTTGGCCAGGTTCGGTGCGCCACTGTACCGACACAACGTCTCTAGCACAGTACTGCTACCTGATTGGGTCAACTTAAAAGGCTCCGTAGGTGCTGTTGCGGAAGTCTTCGTGTGTGGACTTTACCACGTGTGCCTGACCTGTAACAACGCAGCTACAAAACAAACCAAAGAACACTTTGCGCTGAAAGGAAAGCTTTTGAAATGGCCAAGGAAAGGTTAGCGAAGCAATCCTTCTGGCTACACCCACAGGAAAGTGGCACAGAAGGTCGACCAAAGACCAGGTGGCGTGATTACATCACCGACCTTGCTTGATCTCGTCTTGGTGTGGAGCCAGCAGAACTATCTGAAATTGCTGGAAACCACGAGGTATTTCGAGTCTTAGGGCTGCTGCTCCGCGACTCATAGGAAAAGCGGATGATGAAAACGAAAGAAATGAATGTTGCACCTTCTACCTGCTACAGTCCAAAACTAAAAGTCAAAATCGTGTTTTACTAATGAATTGCAGAGCACCAGTTGCACGATTCAGCAGATTTCACCTCGTGTATTCTCTGAAGAAGGGGCGGTAACCAATCAACGTTGCATTCGCAGTGTGAATCCAGGAAGGTCAACACAGTGCCGCTGGCGTATTCTGCGCCCCTTACTCGCGATCGGATCAACCCTGTCAGTAATGAAAAAGCTGAAAATTAACGTTTGAATACACGTCCACGGCCTAAGTATCTTCATGTTTTGAGCGCCCTGTATTTCATGTAATCACAAACCATCTCTAACGCCTTTTTGCCACGCATGGTTTTTACGAAAATATTGCCATTTGCTCAAGCATCACGAGATGCCAGCTTTGTGTTTGTATCGTAGTTTGGCAAACTAACTTTCCGATAAGATGTTATTTTTAATTATTACGCATTTTAACGATGTCAAATTATGTTCACATTGGCATATGGGCAAAACCTTTCGATTTTACCTACCAAAGATCAAACTTCAATTTTTGCATCACAGATATTCAGGGTTGCCAGGTTGGCCTTTTTCAGGCCAAATTTCAGAAATTAGGCCTTGTTTCAGGTCGGTTGACCTCAAAACTTTAATATAGACTTTTTCTGGCCTCGCCTCAAGTTGGTTGGCCTTCAAAAATTCGATTGGCCTTTTGGCTCCTTTTTGGCTTTTTTACGATTAAAAAATTTTTTTTTTCGGCAACACTTTTGTGATAAATGCTTTATTAGACTGACGCCCGCGTTTTGATGGAAAGAGGAATGCGAGATGCGAAATTAATTTTTTGCGTAAGCACAGGAAATGCGTGCATTGTGTAGTGTGTGGTAAGCACTAAACAGGCGCGACGGTTGCAGATAGGTCTGCCTCTCTACAATAGAAATGTGACAAAGACGTCGAGAAAGTGCTTTTGTGATTCTGGTCGTAACTACCAGGAGTAAATGGGAGATGACTTTCGTATGGTTGTATACAGTTGCAGATGGATCAGTATGCTAACTGTGGCACCATTGCACCAGAGATGAGCAGACTGTGAAATTTTTCAGTCCGAGTCCAGTCCTGATCCGATAAAATTGAATCCGATCCAGTCCTGTCCAAAATCATCAGTCCGATCCGGTCCTGATCCGCCCATGTAAAATATTGAATTTTTATTTTGCCTCATGAGGCAAAAGCACCACTGAAACTATTTTGCCTTCAGCCAAATATGATTGGTTGAAGGCAAAATAGTTGTAGGAGTGCTTTTGCCTCATGAGGCACAATAGACATAGCGTTTTGGCATTTCCAAAGTTTAACAAGGCAGTGTCTATTTTGCCTGATCAAGCAAAAGCACTGCTGGAGTTATTTTGCCATTAGGAGAATCCGATTGTTTGGATTGGTCAAATGACAAGGACGATACGGGATACACTTGGATTAGCATAAAGTCAATGTAACATGACCTATAACCCCAAACCTGAAACCAAACCCAAAACCTAAACTCAGATTAACCTACACACAAAACCTACACCCAAAATGAAACCTAGACCCAAAACCTAAACCTGAAACTAAATCCGTAAACGTAACCCCTAAATGCAAGCCCAAAACCAGTGGTTTTTCAACATTTTTCAAGCAGTGACCCATTTTGCAACTCAATTCAACTTATCGACCCCTTCCGAAATTTCCAGTCAGACATAGGAAATGCAGTTGTTTGCACAACAGAAAATCACAATGTCTAAAAAATAACGATATCACTATGCTTAACAAAAATCATTTCTTAAATTGATGTACACGGCAGCATCAGTGAGGGAGACCCGTACCGTTACAAATAACTCCCCAGCACGACTCATTGCAAACTAGAATAACTCCCAAGTTAGCTACAGCAATCAGATATCTGATTTACAAACGCAGCACATTCTTCGGTCACAAGGTTAATTGTGTTTTGCCGAACGCAACAGTACTGTAATGGTTGTCATCACACTTAAAACGATTTTGAATGAAAAAGTAGGCCATCAGTTTTGCAGGTAACAATAGCGCAGCCAGAATGTGACCGAAGAGGCCATGGCCTCCCCCGAAACAAAATTGCTCAGATCTATGCTGGTGCTTTGTATCAACTTTCAGCTGTTAGAAAATAAACGAAAGTGACAGTCGACTCAAGACGACGTCATGACTGACAACGCCATTGACTGGCCCATCCCGAACAAAATTATTGACTGCGCTACTGCCAAGTAATCCTATTATTTTGACTATGACAAAAAGTGGTTCTATGTACGAAATTTAAAATGTGGAAGTAATTATGAATAAGAAGCTCTCGAGACGCTAGAAAAAAGCAAACAACCTCCCGGTTGATAACCACTGCCCTAAACCCCAAACTTTTTGAAAATGTAGCCTACATAAAAGCACTCACATCAAAGGAGTAATCTCTTCAAGCTAAGCCAAAGGAAATGGTGGGAGCAGAACCAACGAACACTCGCACAACAGGCACAGACACTTACCACTCAACTATGTTCACGTTACTACTAGAACTCAACGTTATACGTGGGCAAAGGTGGATACAGTTCGAATGGCAAAATAGTCTCAGCAGTGCTTTTGTCATTGATGGCAAAATTACACTGCCAGTTAGCAAATCTGTAAAATCGGATCACAACTAAAAATTTTGATATGTTCAGAATAATCACATTAAAACAAAAAAACATTTTCTCAGTCCGATCCAGTCCTGATCCGCCAATTAAAAAAAAAATTGCAGTCCGATCCAGTCCTGATCCGGCCAAAATTGACTTCAGTCCTGATCCGCGCTCATCCCTGCATTGCACCCACAGTGTGTAATCTCACAAACCATAAAAGTCAGAGAAGCATCAGAAATGATTCCACTACAAGGCCAAGCAAGACTTAATCTCAATTTCCAAGAAAATTTCTAGTTATATTGTTGTAATTTAGGTGTTTTTGTGACAAATGAATAGCAATAACACAAACAAGGTTTGGCTTTATTTCTGGCCTTTAAATAATTATCGGCTTGGCCTTTTGTTGAAATTTTGATCTGGCAACCCTGCAGACATTTTTGATGCTGTTGCAACCAACCACCAAGTCACATATATATCCCGTTTAAATAAAGTGTTAACAACGGTTGTACATTTTGCAAAACAGTTTCGACTGAGAGCTCAGCGAAAGGCAAGACAAAAGACCCAATATATCCGAAGGAAAGCACACACCATTTGATGGACGCAACTCCTTCATTCCACAAAACATCGTCTACATGTGCGCAAGTTGTTGAGGTTGCACGGAAAGTTTAACTGAACTTCTTAATATGTATGCCCAAAAGCAGTTCGACTAGGGTTACAACTAAGCCAATGTATACTTCATGTCATACTGTTTTAAGAACATAACTTGGAAACAGTTGCTCATCTTGTCACCAGGCAATAATCACCGTTTAAAAATCTACGTCTAAAATTTTGGCAAGCTGAGTAGATGTTGAAGGATTACTGGGATCCTTTGAGAATCTCAAAGATAATATTTTGCTACTCTGGAAACTACACAAAACGTTTGCCAAGGCGCAGGTGATGGGCCTTGATTTTGACCGCACAGCTAAGAGGAACAAAACGTCACGAAATCTTTTACACGTCGCTACCTTCTCTTTTGTCGTTTCGGAGACAGTGAACTTTCGGAAGCGCTGTCAGTTCTTTACAATCTTGCGCTACACAAAAGAAGAATCGTCATCGAAACCAGGATATTTTTTGTAAATCTCACGTCGACATGGTATTTTAGGTTTGCATCAAATGCCAATGAAGGCTCGAACGGAGCGGCGTACGAACTTTCGTGAAGTTTGATGCAAACCTGAAAAAAGTCGATGATAAAAAAACAGCGGTCGTGCGAAATGCATCATTCGTCTACTGACTCCATTCTCAAGCTGTGAAGTCAGCGTATGAAGCTTTTTAATATTATTTCTATTGGGTTGTTTTGCGAACAGCTGTTGCGCTCGTGCGCAACGCTCGCCAGAATAGTTTTTGAAATTTTTTTATTATACCAGGTGAGGCGAGGGAGTGTAAACGGGGGTTTGCACATCACCACGCTCGTTCCATCTGAATAAAATGTAAAAAGAGCTTGACGAAAGCCAAGGCAACTGCCTAAAGCTTTGTAACGCTCGCGTAAGCTTTGTAGCGCTCGCGTGTCTTTGTATTTTACGAAGCACCCTTACTCATGTCCACATGCAAGCAAG
>JGI24021J15306_10000806_pt1 | contig 27295 bp, 16 predicted proteins | sample Ectturendosymbi1_FD_15306 | JGI IMG/M metagenome (IMG submission 15306) | reverse complement strand
GCAATGTTTGTAAAGCCACAGCAGTGACCCACACCAAGCGAATCGATCGCAATTTATTGCGTAAGGAAACTAGTTTCGTGTGTTACACATCTTTCCTTGTATCAGTAAGAGTATTACAGCTGCACATGTGAAAGACCACAGTACAGCCATTATTTTTTGCGTGCAGAAATTTAACCGGCTTTGCTTTAACGTTGGTTGTCACGTATTCAGAAACAGACATCGTATAATTTAAAAGTGTATATAATGTTAGAATGTTAGATTTTCAGGAAAATCTCTGCGAAACTTTTGCCGAAGAAAAAAAGCAGCACTATTGTGGAGACTTAGTTTTGGGATGGGCAGTTTTGCAAAAGACTGTCTTTAACTACTAGTGAACAGGATTTCAATCAAAACGTTGGAGAAGTAGCCTACAGTATTAACCTAGCTGTATATTGACCTATAGCTCAAAACGTAGGGACTTGACTTGGCAAAAAGGATAAAATATAGATTTATCCTCACTTCATGTAATGTCGCNACAATGGTAACCAACAAATAAAAGAGATGTTTTTTCCATGACTCTTACACTTTGTGCTTGTGCTGAATGCATTGGTTCGTAAGTCATCTCATTTACTTGAGTTTAACGAAACCCACAATGCAGCATTGTTTTCATCCAAGTGCGAAACATTTGCTTTACAAGTAACCTACATCACACCTAGTTTTGTTGGACATTCTTTTCTTGTTAAAGGTGAAACTTGGTACTTTTTTGCCAATTCACCGTTGTGCACTTTGATTTAATCTCAAATATATTTTCGTGTCGTTATGCAAGTACAGTAGGACTCTTAGAATGAAACTTTTGACATGGTGCAGAATTGGAAGTCAGGCCGGGATTATCGGGCCGGGCTCGGGCTTGAGTTTGTCAAAATATTTCGGGCTGATTTCGGGCTTGCATACAAAACGTTTTTATAGAATTAGGAGTACCGGTAACGATTTTTTCTTTCGTGACGTAGATTTGTTGTGCTCACCGCGGTAACTTCTGTGAGTGAAGTGATTGTGATTTTTTTCAGATAATTCTGTTTGCAAACACAGCTGCGTTATTTTCTTCTCTGCTCGGATTAGTCTCACACTCTTTTTGAGAATCCGACAGCGGTGAGGAAATTAGCACGCGATGGCTTAGCGTCAAAGAGATCACTCACTATTGCGATTCTTGGCTTGTTTTAAGAAGCCTACAAGCCGGTTTGCCATGCTTATAGGGCCATCGTGGATAGTTTCGTGATAGTTTCTTTTTTTTCTTGAGAAACATTATATTCCGCAGCATTATCGTTTACTAACATCCTACGTTTGTGCCAGATTGTGCAAATGTTTTGGTCAAGATGGTTGTTATTTTGGGTGTGATAAACCATGTACCTGCAGCTATACCCGAACACAACGTTTTTGTTACTCCACTGTTGCGCATATCTTAACTCCCTCGGTAAATTTGATTTTCGGGCCTAAATCGGGCTTCAAAAATAAATGTCGGACTCGAGCAGTCTTCAGGCTTGTGATTTCGGGCTGCTACCGGATTGAGGCTTCAAAATGAGGGTCTTTTACAAATCTGTGTGGGTATGTAGGCAGGGGCCAACAACGGGAGATTGAAAGGATGCATCCTCCACCCACCAATAGTAAATATAGATTGAAATCTTTTTGTGAAGTAGGCTACGCTAATTTTAGGCCAAATGTTTTTGCTGCTGGTAAGAGGATATCAATGGAAATTTTGGTAGGGGTGAGGCTGCATGCATGATTCCCAGTAGCATTAAAAAGATTTGGAGCTTTTTCAAAAAACGGAAATGTGCAAGAAAAATACTTGTCGTCTGTGTAACGTTAAGCGACTTGAACAAGACATCAAATCGCACTGTAACCCACACTTCATATGAAATGCATGAAAGTTGAAGTGTTCTAGTGTAAGAGTGCACGTGCGACCAACGCGATTCAGTATTTTGTGCACTCCAACTGACAGCTCTGATATAATCCAATTGATGTATTCTACTATACTGCTGTGCTTGTTTGTATCCAAATACGATATTAATGGAAGCAGGCTGAACTACAGCACCATGCCCAGCAACAAATTTAAGTATATTAATACGTAAATCATCTGCAAGGATAAAGCAAAGCGTGATTAGTGTTGATCTCAAAACACCTCTACAAATAAGATTGGGAATCTGTATATATAAAACGTCACGTCTGCATCGACCCGATGAATATATTGGTTTCACACCAAGCTGCCCCCCTACATTTTACAACAATATTGCGCCCATGAACACTAAAAATAACCGTTAAACTTTTGAATGTAGGCTTTGGCTGTAAATCTTGATGGTTGCTGTCTGTTTCTCATGGCACTGAGTCTAAAGCCAGTGCATAACAGTAAACGCAAAAAAACACAAGAGCTTTTCAGAGCTAGCGCAAATATTCGTCAAATAAAGAATTTCACATGCCAGGAACAACAATGTTACTTCAACTCGTATTTTAGTTTTGAGTTTATGTTAATGATTTTTTGTCGTTTCTGCCCCTTTAGGGGGTTATGCATGCATGCCGTCACTTCCTTCTTTCGTGTATACAGTAAACATTGAAAAAGACTTGAGAAAGGGTGACCACACTAACTTTTCCCAACAGAGTGAAACGCAAACCCTCCCTCCTAATCCCGTTTTTCTTTAAAATTTGATTCTCAGCCCGTGGCCACCAAAAAACTAAGGGCTTTTCTGAAACAATGGCAGCAGCCGAATACCTTTGCTTTATAAGTAGAAAATTGCTAAGTGACCAACCACGGTCTTTTTGGTCGCTCTTACTCTCATAGCACAAAACACCTTTTTTAGAGATGTAATTATGTGTACCACTAGCTTTATCGGCGCTCATGACTAACTCAAGTAGAAAGCAAGCGACCGACTGGTTTTTTGAAACCAGCTCATGCGGAATTAACCACTGGAGGTAAATGTTACACGCATTTGTGGAATTGATGTTGGAAATTTCAAATAAATACTTGGTGGCCAAAAAAGGAGGTAACGCTTGGGGTGGTAAAATAAAATTTTTATTATGTGGAAATGGCGGCTGATTTCTGTAATATTTGGTAGTCAAGTCTCATTACGGATTCACTACTTTAAAAGAGCTGAAGTATACTTCACAGCACTGCTGTATCAAAACAATGTACAGCAAAATGGCCTTATATCGCGAATGCTGTTTTCGGAATCGTACAAAATCATGGTGAATAAAGTTACTTTCGTAGGTTTTAGGGGCGGCGATTGCCCCAATCGTCCCCCTGGATCCTTAATCTGTTGCGGTCTCGAATGGAGTTGAAGCATACAGTGGCTGCATGTCTACGCGATGGTCTGCAATGCCTAAGTGCGGAGCAAATGCGAGTGAATGTCCCAGATTCAGTTGCCAACGAGAATCTACATGTACCAGTAGTTATTTACGTTCGTATGAAGTTGGATGTGCTTCTGTGTCAAAAAAGTTCAAAATAGCAAACTTGGAACAATAGGTTTGTTGAAATGAAGCACAAAATTAGATCGATGAACTTGAAACCTAGCAGCGCACTTCTATAAGAAAAAAGCGAACATTTTTCTCAAGTTGCAAAATGAAACCTTATTGAAATATTCAACATGGTTGTTTCACTCTGTGTTTAAACCAGTGGTTCTTAACCTTTTTTACATATCTTACCCTTTTGTGTAACAAGATTACCAGATTTACCCCCAATACACTCTATGGTGCTCAACAATCTCTTTCAGTTTAGAATGATTTATAAAATCTACTTTTTTTTCAGTTTACGGTTCAGCAAATTTACCCCCCTTGGAAGATGAAATTTACCCCCAGGGTCAAATTTAACCCAGTTAAGAACCACTGCTTTAAACCTTAACCGTAGGCTGAATGAAGCATAGCGCGTTTAAACAACAGGTCAGCATTCGATTAAAGTGAATTTAAAGCAACTATATATTTACGAATATATTTTACATGCGCTGTTCATGTTATAAAGAATTAAAATCATATAATTTCAAGGCGGAGATCAACACTAATCCTTTAAACCAGTAAAATAAACTTTTTGCCAGTGACATTTATCAAACAGCAAAATATCGTTGGCAACTGACATCACTATAAAATGGAAAAAAATAAGGTGTTGTTAAATAGCATCACTGTGTTGACTTCAGCATCAATCACAAAAATCGTATTGCTTAAAACCGCAAACCATGCACTGGGTAAACTATGTTTTTCTGTGATGAAAGTCTTGCTGATGTGCTGAACTATGAATTATTCAAACGTTAGCTTTTATGCGATGGCCTCGGCAAAACCAGTGTTGCCCTCAAGCTAACAATCGTTCAGCTATCGAGCAAACAGCTTCAAATTTTTGTCTAGTCGTCGCAGTGTAAAATATTGAACTGAACAGATCAAGCACAAATTGCTGGGGAATGTCAGTTTCCACTCCACGCAAGCACTGCTGTAATTGTATAGCTAAGAAACTCCGCCCACTTTTGACCGTGCACAGCAGCATGCGTGCGGTGCACTCTTCCATTTTCATTCGTGTAAGCTTCCACAGCTGGCGAATGAAAACTGGAAAGCTACTAAACCATCAAAGGTCAGAGTAATTGGCATTGACGGCAAATGTGTCAAAGCGATTCGGACATTTTCCAATTCACGTATTGATTTTCCTGGCTTTCTCGCACACGTATACACGACAGCCAAACAATCTTTGCGCCAGTCATCGATCTCTGTGTCGCAACTTCAATCAAAGCTGTGTCAGGCCGTTCTCATTTCGAGCAATTCCGGGAAAAATTACGTCTAATTTGTCTGTTTTTTTCAGGCCTAATGCAATATGCCACTGAGGACAACCTCTCTAAAATATCAGAATAGTGCCACGACGTGACGGGTATAACATGTCACTGATTGCAAAGATTTAGCATTTTGAGAAATTTTCGCGGCAGAGGAACGCGTGCATGTGAAGAACTCCTACAGGCTAAGGCTAAACCACAATCGATAGAGAGCGTGGTTTACTGCCCGCGTTTATTCCTGTTTTCCCATTGACACGAAATTGGCCCAAGGAAACTACGCAATACTTGTGAATATATACACTTTTCAAGCAACTGACACTTTCCTTTCAATCAATTCACGCTTATCTTTGAAGGTCCGTGCTGGGCAGTAAAAGGTTCTTAGCAAGATATTTCACTTGGGGTTAAGTCTATACCACCAAGGTGAAGGTTAAGGCGTCCTCATACACACAGATGACAGGCGCAAAGCTTACAGAGTCGTCGTCTATAGTTGTCTTATATTCCTAACCCTTACTGATACGATCAGGTTTGCAGTAACATGTGTAACAGTGATGTTTGCCTGCAATTTAGAACAGTTCCTCGAGAGCACTGGTTAATTTATAACAGGAACATGTCCTAGGCGCGCCCGAATTTACAATAAAGGAAATCAGACCCGCCCTTTATCATTCGACTTTACGCTCAGTTTTAACACTAGAAAAATTTGTATTCACTCATGGTTTTAGTAATATAACGTTAAGCACTGCGCTATTAATCTTTAATATGTCAGAAAATATTTCGAAACAACAGGGGTTAATACAAGTTCAATTCTTTCATGGAGGAAGAGAGTAAACCATATTGCCAGCAATTTTACGGGTCTCAATCTAACTGAATAGCTGTAGACTGTAAAACAAGTTTCCAGTGGGAAACTTCTTCTCAGCCAGTGGGCTAAGGTGAAGGTTAGGCAGTGGCCTAAAGTCTTGCAGTGGCTAGACTTGGTACTTCTCAGGCAGTGGCCCGAGGAAGAACTGACTGAAGCTGTAACTCATGCCTTCCTTTATGCCCTTCGCCACATGACGTCACTGTCGAAATTTCCATGCGTCCACCAATTCTCATTGGCTGACATTTGTGCGTCGCGTGACGTCGTGAATTTCCGAAGAACTACGTCGCGCGCTGCTTCGTGGCGATTCTAGTGGTCTTATTTAGCGCTTCGCCGAAGTCCAAAATCGTTTTGCAATGCTTTTTGTTTTATCTGTTTAAATCGGGAACATTGCTCATAAATTTGTATGGAACGTTAATGTACAGTAAATTACTTTTACAATGTTTTAGCTTACTCTCTTCCTTAGTGTGACTTACAATTAATATGCGGAGTATAAATACACAATCATTGAATAAATACACTTTACAATGTCCTTGTAGACTCAATGCATTTAGTCATTACATTGTTCCAGTTTCATTCTCTTGGAAGTAAGTCCATTTCTTGGTATGACTTTGGTGTTCCAATATTTTTCCCAGTTATTGCTATTTGATGAGACCATCGACAAATTTTTAGGTCGCTTTCTTGACTTGCTTTTAAAGTAGTTGAAATCTTCAATTAGTTGCATTCCAGAATCAAGTGACGTTTCATGTTGAGGTTGCAACGCGAACTCAACACATGTCTGTCCAGGCGCGAAGAAAATAATCGAATCCGTTACGAATTGTAAACCAATCACTTGCCAATTTGGAAACCCTGCTGCTTTGTTATCCGCTAATGCTGACGATATGAATTGAACCAAATCACCACAAAAGTTTGGATAATGACCACAGTACTGTAGCGGCATCCATAGTATATTTAGAAAGGTTTTAAGAAGGCTAAAATCAGTAAGCTTAACAACAACCACAGGAAGCTGAATTTCATCGACTTTCGTCATGTTTCGAAAAGCGAATTATTTGGAATGCTACATTACTTTAGCAAAAAAGTACTGCGAGTTTAAAGGGGCAGGATTTGATTTCGGTAAAAACTTGCTACTGTGAACTAAAGTCACACTACAGCATAGAAAGTGTCCTGAACTAAAAATAAGATGAATCAATGCATGACTATGACTTTAGTAGGTATCGGTCGCTGATTTTGTCAAATCCAAAAAGGTGTAAAGTTTGGTCAACGATTTCTCCCCCGTACGTGGGTTGTTCTTCCAGTGTCTTGTCGGCCATGCTGATATTTATTTGTTTTTTGTCAATGGCTGTAGAAAGGTTCTCGTGCCTTTAATTATTTTGTTTGGAGTGCGTTGGCTACGGTCCTTTCGATAAATATGTTTTCATCCATGTATTCGAGTTGTTGGTGTATAGTGTGAAATGCAGCTTTCCTTTTTAGCTGTGGTGGGCAATAGCGTTCATAGCAGGAAGCCATTGTGCAGGTGTTGATTTTAATGTGCCGGCGATAAATCTAACGGAGGCTCGGAGCTGCTGAGTATCAATCTTTGTAGCGAGTGCCGTGTGCACGGAGCTGTCATACTAGAGAACTGTACCCTGCAAAGGAGCACTAAAGAGCCAGGGGTGATGTTTTCAAAACTCTTTGGCTTACACCCCACTTAGTGGATGCAACTTTACGGATTAGGACAATTCTTGATTTCAGTTTTTGTATGAGATGCCGCTGAAGAGTTGTTTTCAAGTTAGTCAGCGGTCTAATGCAACACCCAGATCTTTGTGGTATGGCTCTTATGGGAAAAGATTTTCATTTATCTTTAGATGTACAGTGTGGTGTTCCCGGTGGCTGCCGAGGTGAAAGACTGTTATGGTGATTTTTGTGGAATTCTGTGTCAGACAAAACCATTTGAAAAAGCTTTTAAATTTTGCAAGGTTATCCGACAGTTCTGTTTCTAATTCTTTCAAACCTTTTGACTGGTACAACAGTGCCGAGGGATCATCATAGCCCAGTGGTCTCAAACTCAAAATGCTCCAAGGGCCAAATAAGGACTTACAAAGTAACCCGAGGGCCGCATTATGACGCTTACGCAACTATGGCGGTACCTGAACCTTACTTGAAACAGTGTTTTACATCTTATTTCCTGCGAAAGGTATCGTGAGTTACAGGCAAATCATTTCTAGCCGTCTCAACGTCCGTTTAAAAGTTAAAACGTATCCGGACCTACTAGGTGGATATCCAGGGATTTTCCTACTAACCACAGGATATTAAAACTTTTTTGAGGATTCTCCTGCCAAATGCATCTGGGTGGGGATACTCCTAATAAAAACCCAGTTATTGAGTTTTATTAGGGGTGTCCCCGAATGCACGTCCTTTCTTTGTAAGAGCACAATCTCAACCTCAAGCTTTTGTAGTAGTTGAGACAAGTATTCATTGGGGCTTGACATAGTTTTCAAAACTGTCAATCTCCGACGGACAGCAACGCAGCTACCGATCTGGTTATCTGCAGGGAAAATCCATGCGTATCGTGATGTGCTGGTTGTGGTTCATTCTTAGGCAAGCATATCGTTAGCAGCCTCGCCCAGCGTGGGAGACCCTGAGCTAGTACGAGTCATCAACGCACGGTGCCTCCACACAAGAACAATGTGATAGTGAGCCTTGAGCCAGATGGTAAAGTGTTTGTGAAATGGTTGCACGACACTTGCAGTGCGATTGTCATCAAATAGGGTAAAAAAGGAAAGTTTAGTGTTCGTGATGAAAGCATTTGTGTTGGTGCATAATTAATAAGTGACAAATAAACCGCAACTTTTTCAACTTACTTGTCAGCATCGCCTAGGTGTAATAAAAATGTTTTGCCAGAAATGTTTATCAACCAGTTATTTGTAACGAGAACATGTTTGAACATCTTTCTACTTGTTTGTTCATTGAGCACACATATTTCAACGTCTGTGAAGCTGCGTAATGACGAGACTGATACGAGCGTGAATTTGCTAAAGTCTGCAAATTGATTTCTTGCAGGTCTGCGCAAACTTCGAGAGCTAGATTTGTCCTTCAACCGCCTTCAATCTCTTCCCAGCTGCGTTTTCTCTGCTCTTGCCAACCTCGAGTTTTTATCGTTGAAGAGCAACGAACTGGAAGATGTTCGCGAGCGCACTCTGGCAGGGTTGAACTTTTTGACTTTTCTCGACCTTTCAAGTAATTTGCTTGTGGACATACACCCCGACGCCCTTAATCCACTAAAGGGACAACGCAGTGTAGTGATAGATGTGCGCAGAAATCGACTAAGGCGTCCACGAAAACAGTGGATCGCTGCAGCAAGAGAACAAACTTACAGCTGCTCCTCAACTTTCTCTGAGCAAACAAGCCATGCCAATGCTAGGAGTCTTTCGTACCATGCAGTCAAGCATGCTGAAGCCTCAAGCAACGACCGAAATCAACTTGAAAACGCAACCTCGCCATTATTGCTTGCAAATTCCTCCGAATCTGACAAAAACTTTCCGTCACGTAAAAAGCGTAGCCTCTTCACACGCGTGCTGTGGGCCGACAAGAACCTTTGGGATTGTTCCTGCAGCAAATCCTTCGATTCGTTCGAATTTCTGCAAGTGGTATCTTCACTCAGTGCGTTCAACACTCTTTCTTATTCTGCCACCAAGTCAAGCCCTTCGGGTTGTTTAGAAGTTCTACAAGAAAATTTCGTGATCGTTCAGCAGGAGAAGGGATACTTTTCCTTGTGGGACATCACAATGTCGTGCGACACGCCAGTCGAACTCCAGGGTCACAGCTTCGCTTCACCGTTTAAAGTTGGGCCTGCCATGCTTCAGAGTTGCTGTTCTGCGAACAGATCTTTTCAAACGGCACACCATCGGAATGTTTGCCTTAACGTCACTAACTGGATTACAAAATCTAAAGCAAACTGTACTGTAGTTCGTCCGCCAGAAAGCGGTTTGAAAGAGAGCGAGGTGACAATCATTGGAATACTGATCGTGGTCTTAGTGCCAGTATTTTTAACTTTGTGTCCAGACTGTGATCGCACAGTCGTTCCAACCCAGCGAATGCAGTACAACTCTGTCGTGGTTGGCGGAACCTACGTTGGCGGATGCGCGGGGAATATGAACGTATGCAACAACAACGTGATGCGCCTGCCTCAGGTCTGGACGCCCAATTTGGATCGAGATGAAGTGTTCGAGAAACCTGCTGCGAAGGAGACAGGTGTCTGAAACGAAACGCACAAGCACAATTCAAATCAGAATCAACTTGTGTTCGAAGCGGTGTGGCTATTGCTATGCGCATATCGAGCTAAGGTAATGAAGCCAGCTCCCGCGGCCCAAGTGCCGACGTGACTGGAGGAGGTCGTATGTTTATTTTACGGATCTTTCAAGTTTAAAACATTTTTCAGAAAACTTCCACAAACATATAGACGTCGGCAGGAGGTTTTAGTAGGATGGTGTTGGGCAGTGGCGTAACTAGATGTTTAAGCCAGAGGGGAAAACTTAGCTGAAGGGTGCCCACTGGCCATCGTAGGGGGACACTACCCAGCACTTCGAATAACTTGAGAAGTGATAGTGAATCCGGATGCGGATGTGTATACTCAAACCAGAAATCACCGGAAAACGCTCAGAAATACGTAAGAAAACAACTTAATGAAAACCAAAGAATACTAAATACCGAAATATAAGCGAATTGGGGGCCCGGATGTTGCATTTAGCTTGTCAGGGTTGGCAGTTCTTACCCCTGCTTCCCGTTAGTTACGCCACTGTTGATGGCTAGATTTAAAAGGATGAGTCATTCTGTACACCAAATCAAGAATCGTCTTTTGTTGCTCTTGCCGATGACCGTGCATGCCATTTGTTTTTGGTCCTCGTCGCTTTTATGAAAAAATACGAAACACGATTAAAATAATTGGGTGGAAAATTGAATGGCAAGAAAATCTACCACAAACAACAAAAAGTTCAAAGACTTCAGTAGCCTAGTTTTCCAAGTGGTAAATTTTAAGGTTTACGTTCGCATAAGGTTTTTATTCTAAACCAGCTATGTCCAACCCGCGGCCCAGTCGAGGGTTTTGTGCGGCCCAGTTTAGGTTTTCACTGTGGTAAAAGTATCTTACATGCTGACAACCTGTCCTTGTTTTTGACAATTTTGAATTTGAAATTTTTGATGCAGGTGGTCCTCGGTGCCATTTTATCACATCTGTTACCACTGCAGGTAGGATTCGAACACTTTCAATATATTCATTTAAGCTAAATTAATTTCCTAAGATCAAAGCAAGTCATGCAATGTGCGGCCCTCAATAATATGTCATTCAATGTGCGGCCCTGGTCAAGATAGTAACATAATTATTGGCTCAGTAAGCCATTTGGGTTGGACATGGCTGTTCTAAACTCATCAAAGAAGCACAAAAAGTTTTTTTTTGCCCGAAAGGTTTCATGTGCATTTTGCCAGTTAAGCAAACGAATGATACTGAAGTAAATGCTTGGCGATTTCAAAATTCATCTAGTTGCTGTTTATTTACCTTGAATGCAAATTTCTGCACGCTAGTCCGTCTTCTCACCTGATCGCGCTATTTGCTTAAATTGTCCGAGAAGGCCCCAAACAAAAGGTACCGTCGCAATTATGAACAGGCCTGTAACCAGCTTGGGACACCAGGTGGAGCGCAGAGTTTTCTGAGAGGGGCCCAAATTTTTTTAATTATGTCCAATACTATTAAACTATGCCCAACACATTTTCTATAGGGGGCGAAAAAATTTTAGGGGGGCTTTGCTCCCCCTGTTTACGGGCCTGGTTATGAAACCTCGCAATTCCATTGAAACCCACAGGCAACTGTAGAAAGGTTCAAATGGAAACTTTTGGGGAGATTTCAATGAGAATGGAGTTACCAAGCAGAGCAAGTCGTCTTTTAGGGCAGACAGCTCTTTAGCGTTGTACGGCAGTCAGCCTAGCTGTACGTAAGGGAGGCGAAACTAATTTTATAATGACATTCGCTCAAACTAAGTATGTCTTATTTACACAATTTCAAAAAAGGTTGAAATGCGGAAAAGCACCTACACTCGTGATTTCAACACAGATATTTAGCCAATGCTCGGTTCTCTACGAAGCGAACCAGGGATATCTAGCAACCGCGGATGGGAAACTCCATAAAAGGGTGAACAAGAGAAAGGTCACTGCAGCTTGTCACAAATCTGAGGTTCTGTGACCTGTAGGAATTCAGACGGTGTGCGAGGCATTGGAAAACGCCCAGTGAGTGCTCACTGCTCATCATACATTCAGTCGCAACGGGAGAAAAAAGTTTTACAGATATCCCTGAGCGAACCTGTGATAAAAAACTCTGTTTGCATAAACAGGATTGGAATCAATTCAAAGGTTGTATATAGATTGTACGATTTTACTTCATGAAATACCTTGAGCGTTTAACTTTTAACTCATTTTGGCTTCACAATGAAAATACAATTTAAGAAATGAAATGCGTCGATGTTGGCGCAGTAAAAGCTTTTTCGAACCTCCATTGAATAATCCTTACTCTATTTTCCAAAATGCCAGATCTCGTTCCACAATATTTAGAAGCAAAATTTTTAACGCTACTACTACGTGGGGTGGACTGCCTAGTCACGTAAATTGTGGGTAACACGTAAAAATCTTCCATATTTTGGAAAAAGATAGTTTGTTATTTGACTTTCCGAAATCATTGCATTTTTGACTCAAAGTTACAGCACATTGCGAGCATACAGTATTTCCACGGTATGTTGGTACTGGTTGCTTTATAACTACAAAGTATAAAGCAAGGCGCTATATTATTAATCTAATTGCTGTAACCACAAGGCAAATTCTGAGTGTGTAAACAACAGCAAAGAAAAGTTACACCTCACTGGATCATGATGGAAAGCCTAAAACGTATGACAACACTGAATAAGTGCATGCTACGCTTGGAAACAAGAACATTATCTCAGAATGAAAGCATGTAATACGCACTTGGAACAGGAGTGGAACGAGGGGGTCAAGGGGGGACAATTCCCGAGCGCCGAATCACTATGGGGGCGCCGAGAAGTCCCAACATTGTCACAAGGACTTTCATCAATACAGTGCATTTGCTTCTGAAAGACTTCAGGTTCGAACATGGGGGCGCCAGAATTGCTTCTTGCCCCGGGCGCCATCTGACCTGGTTACGCCCCTGACTTGGAATTGTTCGAGTAATACGTATTCGGACTTCGGAGCGAATGAACATTTTAAAGTTCTGCTGCGCACAAGACATTCCCGAGCTTCGTTACTGCAGACTGTTCGTTAATTTGTCGCAGAGATGATTTGTATCAACCCATCGATGAAAGACCGAGCGACGCGTGTACGTACGGTATAACGACACAAGCTTGAATGCGCTTAAAACCCATCGACAAGGTCATGAAATAGACACTCTTGAAAAACTTTTTGATGATATATAGCCTACTTTATAACGAAAAAATAAAAATGCAGTGAAAAGGTGACGTGTTCCACATATTTCGGCACCATGCACCTTGAAAAATAATGGGGTTTTGCCGTTTTGGTCCCCTTGTCCCACCGATGATTGTCGCAATTCGCCTTATCACACACATAAACTATGGCTCAGACAATGAGTAGGAGCCAGGAGGTTATATGAATTAAAAACTACGGCTGGATTCAAAAGCGCAACGTAACTTGTTCCAAGTCTGGCGGAGAAATGTATTTTGGTTGAAGACTGCCTCATTTTACATATAGGCTGTGGTAAGAGACAACAAAGCCAGATTTCAAAATAGGTGATAATTTGAATATAAAATTTCTATTAAGGTTTACATCCTAGTCTAATTCATTTTGACAAACACTGACGGTTTTTGCGTTACAGTTCAACGGACTGATTGCATGGCACTGCCGCCAACTGTGAATAAATCAGTTTCTAGCTTCTCATGAAGCTGATCAGGTACCGAAGAGAAGCACCCACCGCTAGACTGTCAAGAATGATATTGCAAAACAGTATACTCTAATAACGTACCATCCACGTGCATACGGTCGCCCAGAAAAATGCGGCAAGTTTACAGTAGTTAATGGAATTCGGAGACAAACTGACTGCACATGTTAAGTAACCCAAGATGTTTTTCTGCAAATCTTGTCTTACTACACAGGACTCACTGAGGACATAGGCTACAAATAGAAATCAGCGAAAAACATCAGGTTTTTCCAAAAAAATGAGGCCTATTCAGATTAGCCCCTTTTTATTCAAACGAATACAAATAGGTCGTTCATTCTTGTCCAAGCGCTTTCGATCATCTTGCGATGCACGCCTCTAACAACCGGAATCAGTGCGACCCAGCGCCGGATTTAGATGGTGGGGGGCCCGGGGCCCAGCCGTGGTGGGAGGCCCCATTGTGTGGATATAAAATCTTTAGGCAGGGGATGGCCGATTAAGTCACTAGTATTTCTACGGATCATTAATGTTTATGACGTAATCTTGTGACGTCACATTTGTTAACTCAAGTGTAACAAAGCTTTATGATACAACATGATAATTGACAATGATTAGCGATTAGTGAAACTGTTGCAAAACCGGTCAACAGAAGCATCGTATTTTCTTTTTTGAAATTTTGCTTGAAAAAGTTTTTTGGGCGATCCAACGTTTTCATTATCTCTAAACGCCAGTCCTCGCTCAGCAATAAATTTTACGACAAAAACCAAACGTTGCAGAAGCGATTTCCAATATTGCTGGCATTGATGGACGTAGCTAGCTCTGTGTCAATTCTTCATAGCGACTAATTACATCTGCGACCAAACGTAATCGTGGCATCTTTATGTTGCACTGATTGCTCCTGGCTCCTCAGCGTGCTTCCAGTCGCAGATTCCTTTTCTAATAAGGAAATGCGCTCATTTAGTCGTACCCGCGCACATCAGTCTACACGTGAAACAATACACACAAATTTGTGAAGGAGAAAAACAAAGCCAGCTTCCTTCAACGACTTCGGCGTTGTGGTTCTGGCGACGAATAAGATTTGTGGTGGTTTCCGTGACGAGTTTCTGTGTAGTGGAACACCATGTTTTAAAAATAACTTTTCGTTTTTCAACCAGTATTCCCGCATGTTGTTTCGGTAGGCTATATTGGATGACCAGAGACCGATATCGTTGTCTCCAGTGATAGCGTCAGCAAACTCATCTGTCGTGTTTTTCTATGATACTTGACGTTCCTTTGCTACTGCATCGCTGGTTAAACTAGGTCTATTCCTATCGTTACGTTCATCTAAGTGTGTTACAACACGTTCTTCGATTTTCTGTTCTCTTACAGGTTCCGCAGAAATGTCTCCGATGAACTTCACTGCCACTGTAAAATAGTAACTTGAATGTTTCTTGACTTCTACAATTTCTCTCATTTTTGTCTCTTTTGCTTTTCAATGTTTTTTAGAACCACCTGGATAAGCTCTACACGTGTAAAGAGGACGATCCCCTTTTTTCTGTCCATGTTTACCTATCAATAAGCTCAATATGGTTGCCCATATTTCCAGCGCAAAAAGGGAGGACAATTTACGGTTGTCACTTACTTGAGTGTATAACTTCAGTTAAGAAGTCAAATAACAAATAGACCTATTGATTAGTTTTAAGCATTGAAGTAAAACTTCCAGTCTAGACAATGTTTCATTCAAAACACACAAAAAAAATTCCTTGTTTACTTAATCTTTTAGCCCATGAATATTTTGCAGATTTCTAAAATTTCCTAAAAATGTAGAATTGCCGTTTACAATTTATGAAACTGCTTGCATGAAAGATGTTTTGAATTGCACACCAGCTTTAGACTAGAAAACTGGTTCAACCAGAAAGGTTTCTCTTTCCTTTAGGTTTTGGCTGCATCAAGGAAAAAATTGTTCCACATTAGCATAAACAGCCATAACGTTGAAGTAAAACTTTTCAATCTTTATCAGTTCTTGAAGCGTTTAATGGTATTGCAAGTTGCAAAATATTTTGCCCATCTTTCATGTTCCATCATTATACAATGAATTGCATTTGGTTTTTGCTCTTTTTGCACGATCTAAAACAAGTTTTGGTATTGGTCAAACAGTTTACTCCAACTTCATCAATAGAAACGTTTCTATCAAACAGATATCACATGGTTCATCATTCTCCCAATTGGTTGTTTGCAAACGGAGGAATCTAGTCACAGCCTTTAAATTCAGCAAATAAAGTGGTCCACTTAGCCAAGGGTGAAACACAAGACTTGTACAATACAGATACATCTGAGATGAATGAATCACAGTCATGATCCTTGCCTTCGCTGAAATTTCTTAGTGCTAATTTAATTTGGCTTGATATGAACATCTGATTGCCCGTCTTGAATCCTTGCCTTCACAGTGGCGAAACACGATACAACCTCAACAATTGATGCTTTTGACTTCTCAGTATTCTGAACTTGCTCAATAAAAGAAACCACAAATTACTGCAAATGTCTTAATGTGTCAAACAGAATTCGCTCAGAGAATTTCCACAAAAACGTTTCAGACCAACAGTTGGCTTGTCGATGGACATGAAATATGAATTTGAAGCTGGGTACAATTGAAGCATCCTTGGAAAGCTACGAAAAAGTGATAACCACCTGGTTACGCTATGAGAAATAAGTTTTTGATACGCAAATCCACAAAGTCGCGATAATCTTTTCACTCTTCTTTGCGAGCTGTGCAAATGCAACCACACGTAATTCACTCAGCTTAAAAAAATTAGCCCTTTTCCGAAGAAGGGATGCTTCTGTCGTATTTCTTCATTTTTCAGCATTACTGATTAGCTCAGGGGTGCAGAAATTTCTGTGAATGTTAGTAGCGCGAAGAAATTTTTAGTAGCGCCTACATAAGCTTTGCCATAAAGCATTCATTTGCATAAAGTGTAAAATACAAAAAAACTTTTGTGCTTTTGATCCCGCGGCACGAGTGCCCGACCGCATTTTTGCACCCCTGGATTAGCTATAACTACTAGAAAATACTACACTAAGCTATGTAAAACACACTGATCACAGTTCATCAGCAAAGCTACGCATTCTAATGCCAAGGTCATTGAGATACTGAAAAAAGATTTACCACTCTTATGTAACGTTTAATGTGAAAGCATTCCCCTTTCCAGCCGAGAACTAGCTCAACCAAAACATGGGTTAATTAGACAACTCGCAGGCCCTTCCATAAACTAAGTTACGCCACCACCTCGTATCTTGTTGCAGTAGAGTAGAGACAGCTCATTGTATGCTGAAACAAGTTATCACAGCCAGTGACGTAACTTACGGCGGGCAGAGGGGCGAATTCCCCCTCCCCTGGAAATCTGAATGTGAAAACCGGACCGCCACCTTAAGGGATATTTCGCTTTTAGTAATCGCTTGGCTTTCAGTAGGTTGTTTTTTTGTGTGCTTTTCGGTTTATTTTCCGGTGATTTAGGGTTTTAGCATAGCTATCCACATCCGGATTCACCATCATTTCTCATGTTTTTTCCGAGTGTTGGCTAGTGGGCCCTGTACAGTGGCCAGTGGACCCCTTCTAGCTAAGTTTTCCACCCTGACTCAAAGCTGTAGTTACGCCACTGATTACAAGTAAAATAAGAGATGCAAAAAGGAAGACATTTTGACATTTTCGAATGTCCTCGGAGAATATTTAATTTCTCATGAAAAAAAGTGGACATGTACTTCAAAAAGAAGGCGTATGGTAGCCATACTTAGCAATGCGACTCACATGCGACCTGTGCAAATCTGAGTAAAGCAGAGGCAAAATCTACCAGAAACGAGTAGAGACGTAAGCTAATGTGTTCTACGTGGCTCGGCCTTGCATTCATTACATTCAGATACCTGACCGACTTTCAGGAAACCAATAAGTGTGATAGTTGTTTCGTCACAATATCAATCATTCTTCAAATGAAATACCACTGTTTGGCCGACCGATATAATTAATAGCGTCTACAAAAACCTTTCCTCGCTAAAAATGACTAAGTGGCACACACATGTCGCACATATGGCTAAACACGAGAACATGGTGGGGGTCCCTGGGCCCGGCCCTCTTGCCCCTCCCTAAATCCGGCGCTGGTGCGACCGTGAAACACTGTTCAACACATTTTGGTTCCATGAAAGTTTAACATGTTTGGATTATTTGGACGTCGCTAAGTCCAAAAATGGCCTCGGTTTTTCCGAATTGGTTCCAGTTTTAGAATAATTCCGCATTTTTGTTACAAAACAGTGCTAAAAATATGCAAATCTTGACATTGTTATTGTCTTTATGCTGCAAGTTTGAGGAAGATGTATCTGTCTTTAGTAAAGACATGGGGCGATTACAGCACAAATGTAATCGATTACGATTACTCGCCACATGCTCGATTACGAATAAACAAAATCACAATGTAATCGATTACGATTATCTTGTAAGTAATCACGATTACAATCGCGATTACATTTGTCTTGAAATATCCTCAGAAAGAAAACNAACCCATTTACATAGTTTTATGTAAGTATATTTTCAGGCAACTTACGATATGAATCAATGCAGTAAACCAAATTACGAATTCATAAGNATTAAGCACTAGAATAAAGAAAAAAATATTGATTGTTTACTGAGATCTTCATCCTGTCAATAAACCATGTGGCGTAGCTAGAGGTTTGAGCTATAGGAGAAACTTAGCTGAAAGAGGCCAACTGGTCTCTGTAAGCGACCTTCTAGTCAACACTCAGAAAAATACTTGAGAAATCATGGTGAATCCGTGTGTGGATGGCCATACAGTACTAAAACCCCATATCAACGGAAAATACGCCGAAAAACGCAAAAAGGCCAAGCCCCCCTATTGAAAACTTTCTGGCGACGGTTCTGAGGCACAGGTTGCCGAGCAGATTTTAAATCATGGGAATTCCAAGTATTTTTCTTGTGACGTCAGGGGTCAACAACCTTTTCGAACCGCGAGCTACTTTTGTATACCGATTAATGCGAAGGGCTACTAGTTTAATATACACTTCTGAAATAAAAATTTTGCTCAATTTACCTTCAATTATTTTGGTATTGATATTCGTTAATGTGAAGACAATGATCATGCTAATGTCATTTTTAGAACAGGCCCGCGGGCGACCTGGTGCCTGCGGACATCACATTGGCGACCCCTGCTCTAGGTCCACCAAACAGAAGTAGCAGTCACTGAGGTTGTTCGGTCCTCCCCAAACCACCGGTTCACCAAACTTGAGATTTTTAAGTGTACCTCAGTCCAAGCTTTCTACGCATCCTTTGCAGACATGAGGTGCCCTGGCCTGTCCTGGTCACCAAGCTTCACTTCACGCAAGTACACCTCCCTCACAAAATAAGTGATAGATTTCCTTCGCCTTTGAAGGTATATTCTCCACAGATGTATTTAATAGTTACGAGTTTTGACAAATTTTGTTACAACTAAACCAGTATGTAAAATTCAGTATTCTAAGCACATGTAAATCTGTGATTAAGATTAAATCCTAAGCGAAAATGTGACAGCTTGTCAATTCAGTCACAGGGAAATACATGTCAATGGCAAGCCCTAGGCGTATTGCTAAACCTTGACTATTAAACTTAATTCTCATTTAATTACAAAACCCTCCACATGTTATGTGAGCATGAGCTGGAACTGGTATTGTTTTCTCCGACTACAGAACTATTAAACTTTGACACCAACATCCAGTTCACAAAAACATAGCTACAAACGAGATGTTGACATGACGTGATAAGTGGAGTACTGTAGGGGGGGCCAAAGCACCATGCCCCCAAATTTCTAGAGTATCTTGTCGTTTTGTACTTCGAGAGGTGGTGCCCCAACCAAATACTGTTGCTCGCTTGAAGTCAAATATTTGACCCCCCGAAATTTTGGGCTGGCCACGCCACTGCAACTCTGAAGATGTGGTGAGCAACGCAAACAAAGTGCAGCTTATTAAAATGTAACGCATACTGTTACCCTCCCATCACCTGGTTAACTGTCTGATGGTGTGCACTAGCTTGAGACGCGTTACACATCGACAACAACGAATGTAATTTAATGAATGCGGCGAAACACAAGCGATACCTGTGTCACGGTGTATTGCACAAGGACTTCGACCTGATTTGAAGCAATCACGTCTTTCGCAATCTTCGACTAAATAAGACCGTCCTTTTAACTCCAATTGGCAGGTTAAGCCCTGGACACTTGTCCGCGGCTTCACTGAGTACCTGGCGACCATCGATCAGCAAGGAACCTCAAAACGCAACGCCATTGAAATCCCGCACACCAAAATATTGACCGCACTTCGCGCAGGGCTGAATGCTAACGGCGGTGGGTGTTGCGCAGGATCTATTACAGTAGTTTTGCGGAAAACTTCCGAAACAGTTTCTTTTTTTCCGAAGGTAGCACATAATTCACGTTTAGTATGGTCGGCCTCGCGGCCAAGCCTGTAAATACGGTCATCTTCGGAGGCGCACTGCGCAGCTGATGGGCTCGGCTGAACAGGAGCAGCACGAAACAAGGACAAAACATTGAGAATGGGCGACGTACCGCCCACCTCTTTTCTTTGACAGATAAAACAAGCTGCATTTTTTGTGGCCGCGCAAGTTTCGGAAACCACCGATGATCCGGATACACTTCGTGTCGATCAAACATCGCAGTAAAACGAAAAAACGATCAACATCGTAGTAACTCAACAACATAATCACGCGCCAGATTTAAGATGGCAAAACAACTCAAGAGTGCGGTTACGACCACTCGCGCGTGACAAACTCGAAATACGTGCGGAAGCCTGAAGTCACGCAGAAAGTTAGAAGATGCAACAAAGCCAAGCGGCCAGGAACAGCGGCTGAGCAAAACTTTTATCCCAGTTGTCTACATTGGAGAACAACTTCATAAACTTTCTCAAACAATCATTAATTTGCTATAAACACGTTAGAACAAATTCCAAGTGTGCCAAAAGCCTAGTTTCTGAAGTTTTGTGTGGCATGTGGATCCAATGAAAGCAACATTTCTCAGTGATTTTCCTGGACAGGAGGGGGTTGCTGGTACTTTTTGACTGGGGACAACCTTGCGGCGACGGTTTGAGAAGCGAAGTGCATTCATCCACTGGGAAGCTGCTTCCCCAGGTATTCCCTGCAAAACAAACAGAAATAAAAACCTTGTTCCACGACAGCAATCAGAGCAAAGATGTTTATGCGTTCTATCGTCACGCTAGGAGCCACATGCGTCATTTCTTTGCGAAAGCCGGCTTTTGTTTTTTTTTGACGACAGTCATAGCTCAGCACACTCCATCGTCATCAATGAATTAAATTTTACGATTTGTTGTTACCTCAAGCGAAAGCGACTTGAGAATAAGGCCTTTGAGTCTGCGAAGTGTTCATCCCTCATCACACACACTACAATCAGTCTGATTGTTGCTTTTATACAAGAATGCAGTTCGCTAAGCATTGGTGAAAGTCTTAATCCAGTTTCCATAAAACCGTTTTAAGGTTGTTGTACTCTTCTCTTAGTTTTGCTGAATGGCCAATTGGGAGCGAGCATATCTGTTAGCGGTATGTACACTACACATTTTAAACTTCTTTTCGAACTGTCTATGAATGAGCGCCACTCTACAGCTCTGTACTGTGGCACAAGTGCAACGTATCAAAAAGTCCTTCTACAAACAAGATCACCTCAAACTGTATAGAAATCACGTTTGAAACCGGCTTGAGATTCGCGGTAGACAATTTGGACAAGGCAGAGATTTCAGCACTTCGCTGTTCAGGGCAGATCCAGGATTTCAACAGAAAAGCAGCGCCAGTAAAAATGGCAGCGTAAACTAAAATTTACTTTCAATCCTGATTGTTTATAGAATCTGGGCCCAACCCAGATTGTTTATAGGACACCAGTTAACCAACGCGGGTTTGCAATAAAACAGGTAGGTGGCGCCAGATACTGGCAAAGATGTGGTCAGGTTTTGTTTATGAAGCTGCTCGTGACACTAGTCCGCAGTTCGGTTTGAAAAATAGATCGTGTTATTAATGCCGCAACTACTTGAAACGATATAACCATTTATGGCGAGGGTTTAGCTTTAGAAACATGTGTTACTACAGCTGCTTGAATCGTGACAAAAGAAACAAACTCGGGCGTAAATAACTAATAAAAACACACGTATTTAAAAAATTCGTATGGGTCTTCAGATGTACTTTACTTTTCTGTTACAGCTACCAGGTTTTATTCCGCCTTTGCCCAAGATCGCTTGAAAATTAACACTGCTGTTGTAAAATTCTAGCAGCGCCGCACATTCGGCAATTTTCTTGATGTTACTAAATTCTCAAGCTTCAGCACAAAATTCAACGATTTTTACGCAGGTCTGATTTCATGAACGAAGCACCAACTTTCGGGGTGAAGGACAGAACTAGAGTCTGTACCAAGCAAATGCAGCTTAATAGTGTTTCATTTAACAGTTTGAAATGCCACAAGCCTTTCACTTAAATCCACGTTTGATGGTAACTGAACGAAATGAACTACTGGCAGCATTGCCTGATGCCTCACTAGCGAGAAAGAGACAGTCATTGTTTGAGGAAAATATTACAATCTCCCAACCCACAAGAAATTGCGTATGTCTTGCTGATTGCAAATCACAACCGAGCTTTATCCGTCTAACGTTGGTGCGGACAAAACTCTCTCAACACATGGTAATCCAAGCAGTATGAAGGAGTTATGAAGAGCACCTGTCTAATCAAAACCAATTGCAAANCTGGNCTCCTCATTTTGTCCTAACGCAACGAAAAACACACGTGCCTTGCTTTCTTCCTGTTTNGAAGCGGGTCAGCAATCTCATGCACGTACGANAGTAAAACATCCTGTACGTCGCAACAGAACGTATCACAAAACGCTAAAGACTTGTTGGAAGCAATTTTTCATAGACACTGACACAACCGATCGCATGACAAACCTGATTCGTCAACAACACAATTATTTGGGTGATTTATTGTACGCGTACAAATCAGGGTTGCGGAGTCGGAGGGAAAATGTCCGACTCGGACATTTCCAAAATTTTCGACTCCTGAACATAACGTGACTTGACAAACCAGTCAATGGAAATCTTGGTGCACAACAAGAATTCTCTGTTGCAATAAAAGTTTCAATAGAAATTGCACCATTTCAACAGTCACGAGTTACGATTCTTAACGGATAAAAAAGTCCGACTCCACCTAAAAGCCTCCGACCCCGCAACAGTGGTAGAAATTTTAATTGATCGTCCTTTTTCCATTTCAGCGCTTTTTGATAATTTAGTTTGCTATTATTATAAGTTTNAATTGTTTCTATGCGCCGTTTAAACAATTCACTGCTGTTTTTTCTCCATCAAATTTTCACGTTTTCTGCTCAAAACTGACACCACCCAAACACGCTTCGAAAGGTTTCCTCGTTTTTGTTGTCTACGAAGCAACCGCTGTTTTGATAACGACGGCGTGCTGAGACCCAACAATCTTATCGCGCAAAACTGGGACAAGCTTGTCCCTGGTCAGAACGCCCTTTCTTTGGCGACAGTAGCAAAAGGCCATCTTACCAGTTGTGCACCATCACCTTCTGAACTGCAATCAAAGCGCTGTACTTGACCTGCGCGTTTTGATGACACAACAGCTGCATGACGATCTGCTTTATGCCAAGCTGCTCGATCACCCTGAAAAGACAGCAGCATGTCGGCTCAGCACTTTTTCCACGTAACAAGTCATGCAACGACTAACCAGTGCAGTCGGGGAACGACGATTTCTATCTAGAACACCGAATCAATATACAACAGGTCGAAGATGCAAAAGTTTTAAATCGCCTGTGAAACTGTGAATATAAAACTGTCGCCATTACTACAATTAGAACCGTCATTGAGCATCAAAGCAGTTCTACGACAAGTGCAAAATGGTGTTCCGACTCTACTACATCAGCAGTGACGGTCACTAACAATAAAGTGAAGGTGTTAACACTACACCTATCGCTTTGCGTAAAACAAATAATCTAAGCAGTCAGAAAAGTACAAGCCTATACCAACCATCGGCTACACAAAGAATAAACTGTGGTCGAAGAGAACACTTACTTTTTGCCTCTCGGGCAGTGCCGGACGTACTCGCCAATGTCGTGGGCGGCTACGGCCAGTATGTTCGGGTCTGAATTGGTTTCCAGCAAATTCGTCAGAATTCTAAAAAACGATCAGATCGCTGAGTTGAAAACCCACCGATCGAAGCTTCAACTCAACTAACATACTGTAAATTAACCCGGAACAAAGTGCAGGCAGGTCAGGCCTTGACATGTTAAAGCAGGGGTGGGGAACTTATTTACTATCACCGGCCGCATGAATTGTGCATTGTCGCTGGCGGGTCGCAAAATCAACTGTTTTTAAAATTCTACCTTTATCTAACTATGAGGAAGAATGTCTTCTCTTTGTTTACTAAGTACCTGCTTATCACGGAGCTTCGTTTTGACGTGATGTTGTATTCTAACTTGGGTAACCAAAAGTCTGATGCGGGCCATATCAATTGTTCACACGGCCGCATTTGGCCCGCGATCCGGTTCCCCACCCCTGCGTTAAAGCAACGCAGGTGAAGCAGCACAAGCAGGTTTATTTTGAGAGACCGCAACAGTCCCTCAAATTTTTCAAACGGTCTCTCGAAATGCAGTAGAGCATTACTGCAGGGGCGTAACGAAGTTGGATGGCGCCCGGGGCAAGAAGCAAGTTTGGGGCCCACATGTTCANCGACGNNATGGCAATTGTTACTTGAGAAGCTCGTAGTTTTTCTCATTCAGACGCGCGGCGTTCTCCCTCCAGAACTTTTCCGACTTGTGGACGGGGCTCCACTCGAGGCGGCGCGACTTCACTTCGGACGAATATTCGTCGAATGAGCTGCGAAGCAACGCAGGCAAACGAAATTAGCGGCGGACAAGGAGCAACCGACGGAAGTTGGGGAGGATGACAGAAGTGCGACGGGCAACTGGCAAAAATAAGGGGGAATCTGACAAAAGTAGTGGGGCAACTAACGGGGTTAAACGGTAGCTGTAGATTTAGACGGTAATACATGTCACAATAGCTGCAACCGACAGTAAGCGAATATACTGAACGGATGACTTTAACCACGAACGCTGACAGCTTCGAGAACGACCGGTCCACAAACCCACCATGCGGAACAAGTTGGCGAACCGAATTTTCTTTAATTTTTAACCAGCCCTTGGCGTTATTGCTAGAAACTGTGGTTCTGTGAACCAACAGGACAAGATTCAACATTGAACTGCGCTTTTATTAAACGACGGCGTTTTGTTAAATGCGACCATTCAAATTGGGTAGATCATGAGATGTATTGTAGTGTTATGCTTCCTTGGCAGATGCGCCGACAATTGTGTTTTCTAACAGAAATGTACAAACCATGGTAGTCGCATTCTACAGTGAGGAATTGATTTTCTAGAACGGTTTACGGAGGAGCGCCATGTACTTTTAGCGAAATATAGAAAGAAAGCACAGGATACATTGTTTTGTATTTCTAATTATACAAATGACGACGGCTTGCACTTGTTTTGGGCGTGATTCTTTAATCTTAGATTATATGCACATATGTACTGCAGCGCGCTTGCTTTTAAAGCCTGGCTGGCAGGGATAGTTTTTCACTAAGCAGCGACCACCAGTCCGTGTTAAATTTCGGACGAGTGATATCGCGTCCGCGTTGCTGTTGATGACGCAACAAGAGGGCTCTTTGAGGCGAAAGTATATTTGCAAGTGAAGCTGCACGCTGTACGCCCGTACATATCGAGCACTCCTTCATCGCTCCACGCACATAAGTGACCGAACGAAATTGCGACTGATGAAGTGCGCAGTCGGAAATCAACCCTCACGCCAGTGTCCCCTCTTAGAAAATTTTACACTGCGCAAATGTTTGTTTTAGTGCGCATGCGATTGCGCAACAATGTAGACACACAACCAGTAAAGTGTTTGAAGCGTTACAAGGGCTATGCGGTATATATACGATATTAAATTTGGAATGTTGCAAGTGCGCGAGAATGATATTTCACTGCGCAAAAATAGTCTGGTGATGTTGCGCACCTTAGAGGAAACATCGCCTTTCACGTTGCCCGCGTCGGACGCTTGATCACAAGACATAAATGCAGCATACAATCCGATACTTCTTCATAACGCGTTTATAAGCGGTCTGAATAGTTTATTTGCGACAGACGCAGGTCTCTTGGTTTGCGCGGCGTAACGCAAGCCGCCAATCCCTAACTCGAAAGACGCTCTATTCCGTTATATTTAACTGGTTTATCCCAACGCATTCATAAATGTTCGCAATTGTGAATACTAATATTTGTTCACAGTCCTAATTCGAAAGATGCACAGTACAGATGCGCGAACGAGGGAGAAACGCAACATTTGAAAAAGAGGAATATAAAAATACAGAAAATGGACGTGCTAAACGGCTGTTCCTGGAACCAAAACCGAGCTTCTTTGGGGGGCGAATTCTCGAACCTTCCACTAGTTGCAACAGACCCAGAGCGGATATCATCCTCACAAAGACATCATCCACCTCACCTGAGATCTTGAAGGCACTCGCTCAGGTGATTGCTGAGGAACTCAACGTCGTTCGCCACATCCTCATCGGCGGACTGCTGTGCCTTTTTCACAAACGCAATTTAAGATAGCGGGCGCAGTGACAACAAGTTCACCAATTCACTTAAAATGAAACATTGCCAGGATGTCAAATCCTGTTTTTTTTTTCGCTAAGACATTTTGGTCACTGAAACATTTCGGTCATTTGTCTCGCAGTTGTATTAAAACTCGCCGTAACAGTGTTTTTCGGCTATATTTTCAGACATTCTGACCAAAATGACTNAATTGTTTTCGGTCATTTCAAAATCATTTCGGTCTGTGACCGAAAAAATGAAGGTCAATTATATACACCACACTGCGGNTTAAGATGAGAGCGCAACTCATGACTTCTGAAAAAGTTTGTATTTCGCTTCTTTTCTGTCATTTGGTGTTATTTCAGCCATTTAAGGAATTAAGCCACAACGGAGATAGTATCTATGGTGCACACGAGTCCAGGCAGTCACACAAACCTACCTCCAGTATTTCCAAGTTCTTCAACACCTTGCAGTGGATCATGGCTTGAGAATAAACTTTCACAGTTTCTGCGTCCTCCGGCTTTTCGACCAAATTCTGCGCAGAAAATAGAATCAGGCTCATGAACTAGTAAACATTAGCGACGGTCAAGCACGCGTCACGTTCATCAGATCCATTCGTCCCACTTCCCAGATTGGGCAACAAGCAGTGAGATCGAGAAAGCAGATAAAGCGTGATTAAATACAACCAATATTGACACAAAAACTTTTAAAAAATTCCGCAGAGTTTTGCTTATCCCAACTAAGGGCTATATTCAAAAAAGTATTATTGTCTTGCGAAAAGACTGTGTTGATGATCCAGTCAAGTCGTCCGCATGGCATGGTTATATAAAAAATTGCAGCCGCGAAATCAGTTGCCGTTGAAGCAGAGGCGTAACGAGGGGGGAAAGGGGGACACATTCCCCGGTCGCCGAAAAGGCCCCACAATATCAAAATTACTTTCTTCAATACAGTATATTTGCTTCCGAAAGACCTCAGTTTCGAACATGGGGGCGCCAAACTTGCTTCTTGCCCCGAACGCCACCTAACCTCGTTACGCCACTGCGTTGAAGACAGGCCGTAGACCTGGCTGACGTACAATGCATCC
>JGI24021J15306_10000803_pt1 | contig 27314 bp, 11 predicted proteins | sample Ectturendosymbi1_FD_15306 | JGI IMG/M metagenome (IMG submission 15306) | reverse complement strand
AGGGTCAGGTTCTAGGCGAAAGATTGTCAGGGCGCGTTTCTCAAATTTCTGCGGACTAGCTCCCCCACGGCTCGCAATAAAGAGGCTAGCTGCCGCAACATTTTTTTCAAAGAAAGCAACAAATGTTGTGCATTTGTCTTGAGATTAAATTGAGCGCATTTTTGTGCTTGAGGACTTCAACGAAGTGTTTTCGTAACAACCCTGGATCGCTGACGCGGTTGTTTGGCCACACGAACACAGACCCTGGGTGAATTCCACCCGTTTTTATATTATAAAAAAAATATTATTCATACAATTAAGGTTGATTACTCAAACTACACTGGAAACATAACTCTTATTCCGTGGTTTGTGCACTAATAAAGTTACTTTGTACTGTACTTTAACTTCATGCTATTATTGATGAAAAGGAAAACCACACCTGAACGGGTATAAACCGGGGTGTACTACTACCGGGGCCATGAATGCAGAGGGCAGAAAAGGAAAGTCTGATATAAAAACGCTCATAAAAAATGTTTTGTGAATTACAGCTCTAGGTCTAATTTAACGTCGGGTGATTTTTGCCCGATGTCAAACTCGCACTTACTGTGGCGCCAGAAGTCAAACGTTTCTCTTCAGCGCAAAAGTCCAAACAGCGAACCCAAGTTTACGTGAACCCGTCAAGTTGTCAGACGAATACAAGCAGATGCTGAACCGTGGAGCGCGCTACGGCGATTGATTTTATAAGAACCATGTTATCATAACATCTTGCAGGGACTGATAAACCCGCTGTCCATGATCCAGGGTTTTTAAAAATTATCTTTCTTTTTCGCATATAGTCAATAACATAAATGGCTGACAGTCTTCTTAGTGAGAGGGATAAGCCAAAATTTTCCTGCAAAGGGCATTTATACGTTTTTGATAAACGCAGCAACAATGACCCATTGCTACTGTTTTGGAGATCCGAATTAAAAAACGAATGTAAATTCTAAGCATCGCAAAACATTTTGACTCACGGGCACCGCTTGAACATTTGCGAGGTGTAGTTTACAGTTACGATATACAGTAAATCATACCATGTGTTGTCCATCTTCATTACACACACTTGCAACGCTCTGCACTGGCGCCAAAACAGCTCGGAACCAAAACAGGGCAGCGCCAAAACAAGTCCGCGCCAAATGGCCGGGGTCAAATAGTCGTCGCCAAAAAGTACCCCACACCTATAAGCAGGGTTGCAGCGGCAGCAGTTCTAGGAGGAATCGAAATGCTTCACGGTCAGTAGCAATCTCTGACATGCTTCACGGTCAATAGCAATCTCTGCTTCACGTCAATAGCAATCTCTGATACGGTCAATAGCAATCTATGATCTTCAGCTACTTGCGACAAATTGATTGGAGTTCTGCTGGCTGCATACCATGACGGGACCAAGCCAGATCGGAGATGTAGTCACGCAACCTGGTGCTTTGTCGACCTCTGGGCCGCTTTCCCGTGGGTGTAGCCAGCAAGACTGGCATCTCCAATCTTTCGTCGGACATTCTGGGCGTATGCAACGGGGTCGAACCAACGTAGCTAAAATATCTTTAATTCGTAGACAAATGGTTCAACGTTCAGGGATTTTCGAATTTCACAGCTGTGCGCTTTGTCGCGAAGTGTAACACCATGAACTCTTCGTAAAACTCCAGTCTCCGCCATTTGCACTTGGGATAGTATCCTTTCAGTCTTTATCCAAGATTCATGACCATAGGTGAGGATCGAAACAAAGCCCGATTTAAAAATTGAAAGCTTTTCCGTGTTTGAAAGCTCCCGTTTTGTCACCACAGAAGGATAAAGCTTCCCCAGAAGTGCGTTTGCTTTTGCTTTACCAATCCCTGTATGAATCCCCTTGTTCCGCCTTCCGCCAGTCGTGAATAACACCCCAAGGTACTTGAACTTCTTCAATTACTGCAGTGTAGACCTAATTCCGCTCACTTGCAGCGTTCACTGGCTTGGGACATAATACCTCGGTCTTCCCAGCGCAGATTTTCATTTCGGCGTCGTCGCAAGTAGCTGAAGATCGATCAAGTGCATGTTGGAGACCCCGTTCAGAAGATGGAAGCAGTACAAAATAGTCCGCAAAAAGCAAATGGTTGATTCTGCCGTTTCCAATAGTGACACCCTCGTTGACTCGGCTATTACTCTCCATCGATATCACATCTATTATGGAGTTGTGACTTCGCTCAGAATATCGTGCCATGGGATAAATGCATATTCTACCAATGTTGTCTTTAACCCAACGCGCTCACTAAGCACGCAAGCAAATCATTTAGGCTTCACCAAGTCATCTAATTACTTGTTATCATGATGCACTTATCTGCGTGGAGCAGCTTCGTTGCATCATAATAAAAATGCCAAATAATTGCAGGCAGCTGGTTGCCCTTTGTTCTGGTGTTACCCAGTTAAAAACGTCATAAAGAAGAAAAGTACTTTTTTGATGAAGAAGGTGTACAAGTTTTCATCTTGAAAAACTGATGAAACAGGTTTTTGGTCAGGAATTCGTTATCGTTAAACCTGCCAAACGGTTGGTAAAACCCTGCTAGAAAATCAGCTAGCCGTTAGATTGAAAATTTTACAGCTAAGAGTGAGAAAATCCTGCTAGATTTAGCAGCAGATCAGCTCAAATGGCAACACTGCTGACCGCAATCTTGAGCCTTTTGCTACGCAACTGTACAAAAAGAATCAAACGAGAATTTCTGGGCAAAGACAGCGTTCAATTGAAAACCTTTGCTTACTACTTATGGCAAATTTAGCAAAATACTAACTTCTTAGAGTGAAAAAATCTTATACATAATGCAATGAATAAGATTTATTACAGACGACCGCGGGGCCTCCGAAAGCGCGGGGCTCGTAGCAATTGCTACATTTGCCACTACTGTTAATCCGGCATGGCTATGTATTGCGATATTGCTTTTGTTTATGGGACAGGGTGAACAATGCTTTGGTCCCTTTTCATCTGCAAACACTCCGGCAATGCCTTCGTTTGCTTCATATTAGGCGTGACATTTGGCATTTGAAATTCGATCTTTTATTGTGGTTTTGTTTTTAGTTTGCTGTTGGCATGATGAAAAAATGAAAGCATCCCGTCCTAACTAAGACCTGTTTGCACTCAACCACGTGACACCGTTCCAAAAATGGGTTGAGTATGTGGGCAGTATAATTCTGCTTTTGTTTACGAGTTTTAGTAACCCGCTCCACGCTTGTGACAGGATCATTCAATTAAGCATTCCTTTGCTCTTTTTATTCTTAAAAAATGTGTAAAAATAACGTTAAAAAACGTACTTATCTGAGAAAAACCCGCAGAAAAGCATTCCTAGAGTAGTTCCAACAAAGTTTTGAGATGAAAGCACAGGAACAAGCCAGCCTTTGTCACAAACGAGATCAAACTGCAAAAAATGAAAACAACGTAGAGACACAAACTACGCATGACCACAGTTTATGCGCTTAGCAAAACGGTTTGTCATATCCAAAAGAAGGGCTTCTCAAACTATGGGTCGAGACCCCATTTAGCGTCGCGAAATGTAATTTTGGGGTCGCGAAACTAAATGCCTTGACAAACCAGATATAGCAATTTTTGGAAACCTTTCATGAAAATTAAAAGTAGGCCTGCAGTGAATCTATTTCTACTGTATTTTTAAGGCAATGTCGTGCTTTATGCTGTCAGTTGTTTACTAGGATATCTGCCTGAGGATGAGCTGTCAAATAATAATAATCAGCCAAGCACAAGTTATGCGTTGTTACAACATGATTGTTTTAACATACTGACCAATATTGACCTTATTGGCTATTGCATTCATTCTGACACGAAGCCATGCTTGTGCATAGAACTCTAGGTCTAGTCTTCTAAGGATAAGGGCTGGCTAACTGCTTTGAGAGCACATCGAGTAGTTATAGACTAACGTTAAAAGCTTCATACAGTACACAGTTTCAGAGGCACTTTGGACTTTGATTCAGAAAAACTGGGATCCCAAACCATACATAATTGATATTTTATTTAGGAAGCCCACACCTGCCCTGCCCAGGATGAGTTTGCGGAGCTATTAAACGACTAAAGTTTGCAACTGGAATTTTTAAAGTCCGAGTTTATGTCATTTATGGATAAGAACAAGAAATGAATGCTCAGTCATTTCTGATCTAGCCATTCATAAACTCTGTTAGACTTTTGCGCAAGATATTTGTGTGAAGCGGTATTCTCACAATTGATATTCATGAAGTCCAAAAACTGATCCTTTTTGAAAAAAGTTAAGAATATCCTTCGTTCTACTTTTTCTTGTATCAATCTGCGAATGGATGATCTGTGTAAAAAGTGTCATGTGAATCCATCCCATTAGTTGTGCTTGATAACTTCTATAAACTGAATTGTATTTTTTGTTAATTTTTTTCGCCTTCCTGTTTCCATTACGTGGTAGTTTTATTACTGTATAATAACTTTCGTAGGTTGTGGGCATTTGTATGATTTCGCCATAGGCAAAAACGTCTCTTGAGATTTGTGGTGAGACGTTTACATGTATCATTAACATTTAGGCTATCCGTCAAGGGGTCGCATAGAAAAACCTTTTATAAAATGGGTCGCAGAACAAAAAATTTGAGAAGCCCTGTCCTATAGTACATACGCAGTTTTTGTTTGTTTTTCAATGCGTAAAAGATATCTTTACCTGGCCCTTAGGCTACTCTTAGAATAGTCGTTTTCTCGGTTCAGGCCTGTGGGAAAAGCACTTGGTTGGCGTATATCGTAGCGTACGGTGGTAGATGTGACAATGTGTGGTTGCTTTTGTATACTATAAATGCTCCTTTTGAGTTAGGCTTTTTGTTTATTTTCATTACGAGAACATATTAGTGTTCTGAAAAAGCGACCTGCCATAAATGAATGGAAGTATGTTTACGTTTTAGTGAAAAGCTAAACTGAAAAACAGCATTGCAAGGCACAGGTATTTATCTCAATAGAAACTCTAATCGTAGCATCCTGCAAGCAAACGACGACACAATGCATCAAGCTGAGAAGGTCCAGTTCTTTGGTGCGGTATTCACGAGTGATGGAAGCCAGAACGAAACGATTAGCTCAGGGTTTGGTAAAGTAAATGCAGATTTGCATGAGCTTCAACATTCCATAGTTACTGAAAGAAAGCTTTCAAACTCCTCATAACTTTCAGTTTTCAAATCGGTGTTTGTTAGGTTCCTTACTTTTGGGTATGGATCTTGGGTAATGACAGAAAGAGAGTTACCACAAGTTCAAGCTGCAAAAATAGGATTTTTGAAGAGTTTATGGCGTGATGCTACGGCATGGTGCACGGTTATGAGATTTGTAAAGTCATACGTGTCGATTCAAGTCTACTCCGAATAGATACCAACTACAGTGGATCGTGCATGTGACGAAGTTACATCTGTGACCCGGTGTAAGGTTTTGAGACCTTCAAGGAACTCATTGAGTGGAGTTTTTGGTCAGCTGATTGATTCAGCCGCTCTACATGGTGTGCAACACATTTTCTGATGTCAGGTGGGGGGATGCCTGCCAACAGGGGGAAGTGGGAAATGTTTGTAGGTTTAATGAGGAAGCTATCTAACAGCAAATAGGTTAACAACCCAAGCACAGTCAAAACAACAGCTTTGGCATTGTGTTACTCTGCAGCCGAATATGCCTGCCCGACTTTGGGAAGATATTGTCATACGAACAAGATCCATTCAGTTCTCCACCAAGCTTGCCGACATATCACCCGATACATTAAGTTATTTTTTGTTTCGACATTCAGACGTGTTTGGCTTGAGATGGTTATTCGAATAGTACTGTGCCAGGGTGAATAGGACAGTTGTGAGGTTTCTACAACTGCTTCGAAAATTCTCTTTTGTGGTGTTACGCACAAATCGTTTGCATTCACGATACCCCTGGTAATGTCATCTGTGGGTTGGTGATTCGTGTTGTACAACAGTGTAGCCAGTACACGACCTTGTGTCAGCCTATTTCGCTATCTGCACCAGTGGTTCTCTTTGTTCAGCTCTACGAGAAACGATCAGTTGCAGATTAAGGTTTATATCAGCCTTGTCATATAGATGTTATTGGTGATCGATGTGACCATGTTGGACTGTAAATCATGACAGACCGTATGCAGCACACAAGTCAGCGAACACAAACCCTGTGATAAGCTTCGTTTCCAATCCGACCTCGTGCTTTGTTAGGTTTTCGAATTGACCGGTGATTGACTTATCCTCTCGAAAACCAGCTTCTTGAGGCATTAATTGTGGTTCCATAAAAGGAGTAAGTCGGCTGATTATAAGCATTCAAACAGTTCGTATGGGTGGCATAGCAAGCATTTTGTCCTGAAACTTTGAGCATGTGATGGTCTGTTTGATGGTTGTAACTACATGCTGTCCCGTCGCCAAGGGGGCTAAGCCCCCCAAACAAAGCTCCTAGCCCCCCAAATCGAAACATGAAACACTATAAATCACATATATTTTTGTCAATTTTTAGAATGTCAAGCACCCCCGCACAAACACAAAGCACCCCCGCAGAACCGCAAAGCCCCTATTGAAACCTTTCTGGCGACGGTTCTGATTACATGTGCTTTGTGCCAAATGTTAGGAGAATTCTTTGTCCAAAACGTTTGAGTACGTCTGTGAAGACCTCATCTGGTCAAATGGATTTACCGTTCTTAAAGAGCTGAGACGGCAACTTATAAGTTCGTGCGATGTGAACTGTGGGGTTAACTGAATGGAGGTTAATCCTGAGTAACCTGCTCTGATCAGGTTCGGTTTGGCTGGTGGCCTTTGCCTACTGTCGACCCATTTAATTTTTACTGCAAACGGGTCTTGCACAGACAACTGCGTGTATGTTTTTAGCAATTCAGTGCTCTCTTTCGTGAGGCCGGAAATATACACGGCATCCTTATGGTAGATTTTTGCATGCTGCATGATGCAGCTTTTTTGACAGTCTTAATGAATTGGCCACAATTGATGTAAGTGACTTCAATGGCTATGTTTCCTTCCAGGTCATTAACATTGTTGGGCGAGCGATGGGCATCGTTGGTGATTTGCAAACTGACACAATGATTTTTTAAATCGATGATTTTTTTGATGCAAAGGTTATCACAGTGATATTTCCTACAAATTTTCGCAACCAGATCTACTTTGTTTTTAGATAGCCCTTCAACATTCAGAGATATAATGTTCAGTGATGCTTTTGATGAAATCCAGCGTCCGTTATTTGAGGTTTTCTTCTTCAACTCATTGGCACGACACTGGCCTCATTTCATGTTTTTTCCCAAAAGGCTTTCACAGAAGCCTTCCAACTTCTTGAAATAAACAACTATAGATGTTGATTTCGTTGATAATAATAGGAGTGCCTGAATTGATCATCCCTCTGCGCTTTCTTAAGTCGATTTTCAGTTTACTTAAAGTTGTTTTCAAGATACTTCACATCTTTTGTCTTAATTTGTCGTGATTTCGTGCAGTCCCTACATTTGCATATTGCCAGAAGTTACTTGTCTCACATAAACTTTGTTGTTAAAGTAAACTTCTTCCATCATTTTTACTTCATATGGCCTAAAAATAGCGTTGCGGTCGGTAGCAACCGACGATCCCCTCAAATTTCATAAAGCTACCACAAATTAGTTGAAAAGTTAATATGTGGTTAATGGTGTTAACGTATTTAACTATTTTCTCTGACCCTAATGGCAGAATAGGTGTTAACTTTTGCTACACTGCACAGTTTTAAGACAGATTTTGGACGGTTTATCTTGAGGGGAGTGTATTATACAATAAAGCAACACCAATCTCTGGCAGTGAGTCTTATAAAATCTCGATCACATATCAGGAGATAGAAAAATACTGGCAGAAAGGCGAGAAAATGCTCATTTATTGAAAATGAGTTTGACCTATTTTTATGTACAATTGTCAAGTTCTTTTTAAAAAGAGTTGAAACCATTTTTCATGCATAGCCGTTAAAAGAAACAGTTGTATATTTTAGCTTGCAAGCTTTCTCTTATAGCAGCGGTGAGGCGGTGATGTAATACCTGAAGTTCAAGATTATGTAAAGTGTTCACGTTAAGCACTCTAAAGCTTGAAAGCGCGGAGCTTAGAACAATTTGTCAGACGTTACAAACAAAGTGCACCTCAGATACAGCTGAGACTTCCTCCCCATAATATCGGAATTCTTCGCAAGGGATCTTGCTGGCGTTCAAATGTGTTTGAGCAGCAACTGCATGGACAAAGAAAACTTTTTAGTTTCAGTGCACTACTAAAACAAACTTATCTAGGAAAAAGAAATTTTGAAACGAAACGTAGGTGTGCGAAATGGCTATATATTCACAAGGGGTGCATAAGTTTTTCGCTTTGCCGGCCGCATTTTACCTATTTTTAGGAATTACGGCTGAATGGTACAAAAATATCTTTAAAAAAGAAAACAGAGGTCCTAAATATTACCGAAAATTAGTTAAGTTTTTTGTCCTATTTCATGCAAGTTTTATTCAAGCTCATCAGTTTTGTCTTTTTACTTTCAACGTACTTGAAGCGTCTTGGTCCACAGTCAAATCGCTAAGGTTGTAGTGATGACATTGGTCCGGCACAGCTTTCCCAAAAGAGTCCGTTTTCCATGGTATTGAGTAATTCATCATTGAATTCTCAATGAAAATCGATTGGTTAAAATTTTTCACCTGCAATGGCACGAAATCGAAGCTGATTGCAAATTAAGAAAATTCAACGTGAATGTTTTTATCATCGAAGGTTTGCTGTATCTTTTATAAATTTTCAAGGAAGTTAAAAATCAAGCATCGTGGCAAGCTTTTGAACTAGAAAAGCAGCAGCCATGCAGCAGCCACACCGGCAGTAGAGAACAATTATTCTTCAAAGTTTTTTTGAACTCTGTAGCGCAACATCGGCGTATGTTTAAATGAAGCTTTGTTGGTTACGTTGCTATGAAAGGTATCGTTAGTGATAGTTCGTGGCCTAAACAATAGCGCTATTTAAATCTAGTAATTCGGGTAATTAGTATATGTGAGTCACAGGTTACCATTACCCTCTGTTGAATCAACACTTAAATAAAAACACTAGTCTAATCACATATTAGGGTGATGAACGTGGTGATTATCGATCATTGAAAGTAATCCAACCTCTTTTACGGTTGTCATTACGATCAAAGCTGGCGTTTGTGGTGTTGAGCACAGTTAAATTTACTTTTTGATATTGAGCACAATCAAATTTACTTTTGGAATAACTATGCCTTTCATTTTGGTATAAACAGACTTCCTGAAAATCCTAGTCTTGGAGACTGGGACATTCGTAATGTTACTGAAATAAAATAGATTGTGAGTAAAGTCTTTGATTTGCATTTGTTTTACTGTAAAGTTTTCGACCCTTTTATTTCAAGATAGTGATATGGATCATTCAGAACCAACAGCTAAAAAGGACATAACAGTAAAAGTTGAATCTTCGATACTTCGATATTTGAATGTCATAAAAACTTTTCTCTTGAAGTTTCCTTCTAATATCGAGTTGCGCCATTCACATTCCGCAGAGTAAATGCCATTACCTTTACCAAATCTTCGAAATTTTGTACCAGTGCATACCCGCAACCAGGGCCGGCCCTAGCAGACGCGGGGCCCAGTGCAGGACCTGGGCGCGGGGCCCCTCTGAGCAGTGATTTTATGAGGTCATCGTGTTCAGTCAACCGTGTTACGATCGTAGTAGAGCGCAGATATACAGTGCAGCACTAACACGAGAATTGAGCACGTTTGCTAACGTTCGAGAGGGAATTTGCTAGTTCTGACGAGAGCGTTCTTTGTTAACAATGAAATTTATATGGCGTTTCTACTAAAATCTCAAGCGCAAGGTGTATTTGGCAAAACTGAATAATCTGCCCAAACACCATGGCGCGGGGGCCCAGAGGCGCGGGGCCCAATGCAGCTGCATCGGTTGCATCGGCTTAAGGCCGGCCCTGCCCGTAACAAATTTTAATTATCAGCAGTTATTTCTTCTGTATAGTTTGTCTGTTTAGCTTTCTTTTGATACAATGGTTAACTACCGAATTAGCAGTTCGCAGTTTTAAAGATTTTTTCAAATGAAAACCAGTCCTGTAGCGCCACATGTTTTTAAAATGCGATTTATTGCCTACGCAACTTGTTTTAAGAAAAGACAAAAAGATAACCAAAGAGTGTTTTCTGAGGTGAGATTGAAAAAAATCAGTACCAAGCAGGCATTTTCTATGAGTAGACAAAACTTTATTCATCGCTGAATGAATCTTATTCAAAGCAGCGTGATAGGTTCGAATTCTCTGGGGTCAAATATTTAAAAATTTTCCGCCAAACCTGTAATGCGTTTTGAAGGTTTAAAGAGAAGTAAGCATTCACTTTAGCGTTTCCTTTTGAGCCATTTGCAATTTTTAAAGTAATGCAAAATTCAGCAGCGTACTGCTGGATTTAACAGAACCTAAAGCGTAAGGTTTCACGACATCAGCAACCATAACTTAAAATTCACTGTGCAATAAAAATAAAGATAATAATTTGTTTAAGTCCACAATTTAAATGCACTACTACACAGCAATATAAAAACGTGTAACAATCCAAGCGTGGTGGGAAAAACAATTATGTTGAATAAGAGAATGGACCAGTAAGCGACACAACTAAAAGATTTAATCTCGTATAAAGCAATAAGAATTTTGCACGAAGTAAATAAACCTTTTTTAAACGTGTTTTGTTGATCGCAGCACGAACAACTTTATCCAGGAGCGTTAACAGCACTTATCGCTGCATGTGCATTGATGCTTACTTTTGTCTTCGGACTTAAAGGGTTAAGATGTTGCACGTGAATAGAGCAATATCAGATGTCTTTTTGAAATTAGCAGTACATTGTCTACGTTGTATACCAGAGTGTTGTTTGTGTCGTCTCCAGAAGAGGGGCCAAGCAACCGTTCAACTCTCTCATAACGCATTGTTTGCACTGAACGCAAAGCACTACTATGGGCTACTTTTTTCCTACGATGAAAATTAACTATCAACTACTGTAAATCAGATTTTGCGAACAAGCTGCTTCCTAAACAATTAATCATAGTGTCACAGGGAAAAACTGGTGCTAAACCAATTTACTTAAATTTTTTTTACGAACGTCAAGTTATGCAGACTTTTTATTCTAAAAACTCTCGGTTGAATGTTTTAACACCCCTCCGCATTAAGACTTACAGAGTAAAATTTATTGACAAATGAAAAAAACTGTGTTTGAGCTTGTTTTGAAATCTTGAATAATTTCTCAATATCAATTGGTGGTATCTCAAGCAATGGAAGTTATTATTCTTAAACAATTTCCGGACTCCAAGTTGCATCAACTCTGTGTGGAAAATTATGTTATTTTTTAATGCATGTCTAGCAAAAGTTTCGTTTGACTGATTGTTGCTTCCATAACAATAGGAATAATACTATTTCGTCAATATTCTCTCTCGCTTGTTTTTCAGCTTTACAGATGCGTCGCTGTGGAGGACTTTATTCAGAAGTAGTGTTAATTGCTCAAGAAAGAGTTTTTTGGCTTGAATTGTAACGCCATAGTTGAAATCTGGGCGATCGAGTTTCGGAAAAACTGACTGAATTTTCTGAATTATCTTTCAAACTTAGTCCAAACATATGCTGCGTTTGGTTATTTGCACTTGTTCTGATGCACTGCGCATGCAACGCGTAGTTTTTCATTACCAGGTCGGTTCTTCGCCAAAGCATGGGCTTCAAATTCTTTTACTCACCACTAAAAATGCGTTTGCTAAATGAGCCGTATTATTGATGGTCAGTGCGTTGGCATCGTGTAAACCTTGTCAGGCGTATATAGCTTGTAGAGCCGATCTCGTGGAACATTTGTACACCCGTTCTTAGCCTGTGGTAAATTTCCACCGACTTTAAGACAAACCATCGTGCCGTGAAAAGTTAGTGGTTTATTGAGACCAATTTTCCTTTGGTCCGTCAAAATCCTTTTTTTGAAATTATCATAAAAGAATATTCGACGGATGATTATATTATTGTTTTCCTCTATGCAATCGTGAAAACAAGAGTGAATAGGAAACTGTAGGTTTTTCTGAAAGTCAAGGCGTAATTTTCGCCTGTTCGACAAAACATCAAAAGGGAGGTAATACTTGAAGCAAGAATGTTTTATGAAAAAACGGTGGGCCTGTCGGGAGAAGTCGGCTGCTTGTGAAAACTTGTGAAAAAAGGATGTGAAACACAAAACGTTGTCTGTTATGAACAGGTCTGATAAGAACGTAGTCGGTTATGAACGGGTCTGCAATGAACGTGGTCTTTTATGAACATGGTCTGTTATGAACGGGTCTGTAATGAAAGTGGTCTTTTATGAACATTGTCTGTTATGAACGTGATCTGTAATGAACATGGTCTGTTACGTACATGGTCTATTTCGAGTGGTCTATTTTGAACAGGTCTATTTTAAACGGACACTGAATAAAGTAGCTTTAGAGGCAAAAGCAAATTGATCTGGAGACTTGCTTTGCAGCGAGAGGCAAAAGTTACATTGCCAGCAATAGAAAATCACTCAATAACACACGCCGAGTCCTGGTTCAAGCCAGCTGTCACAGCTGTTCATCGTTGTTGTGCAGAGGCACACCTTGATGGCGCCATTTTTGTATGCATTATGAAAAACGTGGCGCTCTGTGGAGATCCACAGAGTGGCAACAGAACTCAGCCTTGTTTCAGAACATTTTCCATCTTTTAATGGTGTTTGCCTAAACATCACCAATTGAAATTGTGGGATTAATGTCAACATGCAACGCAATAATGATGCTGCGAAATGTGGGTGGTCAGCCTATTTTTGGAAGATGTGAAATCTTTGTGTTGAACATGTCAAACGGTTTGTTCATGCCGATGGTGAATCGATATGCAAAGAACAGCGTAGCTCACAACATTTCTGGACAAAGCACGGCTAAAGGATCATGTCGGTGACAAATCTACAGCTTCAATACCTTCTCTATAATTCGAGATGAAAGGCTTTTGCCGGATTTTGTAAAGGTTAGAAAAAGTCCTGTAGCGAATATTTTTACTGTCGCACTGGTTAGGAGAGGGGCTCCCTAAAGTTGCTGCGCAGCAAACTTCCATTTTATTTTTGCTTTTATGCAAAGTATGTCTCGGCATCCTCTAACTCCGTGTTGGCAGCTTGTTTTGTTCTTGCCAAGGCCGTTATGCTGTAGTGAAGGAAAGTAGTTAATTCATCAAGGTTGGATGGCTTTCCTAATTGATAGCAGTGCATGAAGACAGCGCGCCTTTCTTCTCACAAAAGGAAACAGTTGGGAACTCTGGATATGTTATCTTATTAATCTATTATGACTGAACGTAGTGTTGAACAAGTGCTCAAACTAACACTTTGAACTTTGTCTTGATATGGATACCGCACGCAGATGTATGGGTAAAGACGTTCCTTGTGGTTGGGGCAATGACGTTTTTGAAACCAATCCTACGTGATTGATGACCTGGGCCAATTAAAGTCATAAAATTCATAATTTTTTCTGTGTTTCAGGAAGTTATTAAACAAATTTTAAAACAAAAGTCGCACCCCTACGAAGTCTATAACAAAGGTTATAAAGTCATAAAAGCCATATTTTCTCAGTTATGTCATCAAGTCATATTTCGCATATTGCATATTTTCAACCTGATTCAATGAGGATATCATTAAACAATCTCAAAATATCAGGTGAAACTACTGTATCGCCAGGTCTAAGCTCTATCCTGAATTCACTTTCGCACCCTGCGAATGTTGGCAAAGGCAAAGGTGAATCAAGTTCTATGGATGAAATGTAATGCGCTGCCTAAAAATGCTCTATGTCTTGCTGCCCCAAGGAAAAACCGATGTCCATGCATGTTTTCAATTTGCTTCAAAACAGACTACATGCTTTTCTAATGTTTTGAACTTTTTATTTTAGTGGGGTTTGAACAAAAAATATGGCTGCTATCTTTTATGCCTATTTTAACTGGTAATGCTTCTTTTCAGAGGCGTAACGAGATTAGATGGCGCCCGGGGAAAGAAGCAAGTTTGGTGCCCCCATCTTCGACGAGGTATTTTGGAAGCAAATGAACTGTACTGAAGAAAGTACTTGTGACATCGTTGGGACTTTTCGGCTCTCTCCATTCGGCGCCCCCATAGTGATTCGGCGACCTAGAAACTGTGCCTCCCTTGTCATCCCTCGTTACGATTCTGCTTCTGTGTACAGTACTGTTATGTCCTAACTCAGTCTTTTTTGTTTGGTCATGTAAAGTCATATTTTATGAAAAATAAAGTCATATTATCAAGTTTTTAGGTCAGTAAAAATGACCCTATTGATGACACTAATGACTGCGGCACCAGTCTGCGGCTGAACGCCAATGACGTCGCTCCAGGTTTTCTGTATATTTTATCATTAGTTGCCTAAGATCTATTCATTGTTCATGAGTTCTGACGATTATTGCCAAAATATCATTTATGACTAAGATTATCACCACTGTTGTGTAGTTAATTTCATCTAAGATCACTTTGGGTAGACACTGAAACTATCAAGCTGCAAGTAAGGAAAAACAATGCCGTTACCATCCCACGTTATCAAAAAGTTGCAGAAAACCATATATTATATTTGAAAAAAGTTATGCAGTGTATCATTTTTAAAATGATGCCACTATATCAAATGATTCAGTATATCATTTTTTTGATACAGTGTATCATTTGTTTGTATCCTTTTTTTAATTTTTATGAAAAGTTTTTGTTATCATTTTTTCCTTTTTTTTTCATTTTATAATTTGTGTATCATTTTTCAAAATCAATTTCCGCTCACAACTGCTCATGGGTATGTTTTATTCCATCTGTCCACAAACGTAAGTACCTGTCCTGTTTGATTACTCCAGAGATCTTGAAGGGCACAGGTGTGAAATGGCGCGTATTGAGAAACCACGATGTACAATGTAGAGAAAGCGTTTGGTATCGATGATAGGAAAAGCAGGAAACAAAGTCTCTTCTCATAGTATCCGAAATTCTCGTTTTCGGCCATTGTTTCCGAAACCTTTCTGGGATGGGGTACTTTGCCAAACTCTTTCCCAAATTTTAATCACAACTGTTAAAATGACTTTGTACCGACCAGCCTTAGTAAAAACAGAATAATAGAACATATTACGCGAGATTACATGCAACATTTTTTGATAAAAGGCCTCGCTTGTATGGTAAATCCCATTTGCAAACCTTTCAAATCACGTGTTAATCTATCCATATTGAGCAGTTACATTTTGACAAATTGCAAATGCTGAATCAATGAATTCTCTGTTTAATTAATGTCACATCAAGAGCAATGCTGGTAACCTGAAATTAAAAAGAGAAAAAGCTTATGAGAGGATTCTTAGATGTACCCAGTGTAGATTTTTAACTTTTTTCATGCTCTTTTTCACTGTTTCGGCAGCTCGCCTATGCAAGATCTGAAGTACAACTTTAAAATTCTGCTTGTGGTTTTGCATCTCCTGTTACTTCGTCTAGTTTCTATCTTTTATTAGAGCGTTCTGGTAATCAGCCACGGGTGCCAGGAAACAACTTTATGTTGGAATTATTTACACAAGCGAAAAGACACGATCAAAAATTTAGAGCAAAGAAATAATTAACGTTTTAAATATGATTTTATGGAACGAAATTCTCTTTTGTTACACTTTTTCAAAAGCTTGTCACCAGTAAAGCCTGAATCTAACAATTTTTTAATATTGAAATTTTAATATTGCTGGAGTTCTGTGGAACCACTACATTTAAAATGCGCTAGTCATAATACGGCTATTATGCTGTATTACAAATATTTCATAGCAAGGCGAAATGCCATCCGTAGCTGCAATCTTCGGTTTTAAATTCAGTTAGCTATGGTGGCGTTAGCAGACTGATTTACGTTGCACTCCGTTATCTTACGGAGTTAACAGAGTTGATCAGGGAAATTGTGGCTGCTCACAGCTGTAAATTACAGGAACTTCAGCTGCGTGAGGGTATCAAACGTTGCTGGAGTTTTGAGCAGACCTTGCTTTAGTATAAGTTATACTATAACCCATTTCCTATATTCAAGCGGTGCCTTGACCTTTACCTGTATTTTGATTGGTACAACGCTTTTGCAGTTCAAATAAAGCATTTTTAAGTAATAAATTTCAGGTTTGATAACTTTTGTGCAGATGAACAAATTATTTTTCCGTGGTGCCATTGTCGGACGGTAACTAACGTAAGCAATTGAAATAATTGTAAGCTTTCTATCCAAAACATTTTTAAGGATATTTGTAAGCAGCTGAATGTAAAATGGTTTGCGCAGGATGTTCACTAGACAAATTCAAAGGCGCAGAAAAAAAGCCAAGCCACATTTTAGCAATTAACTAAGGCAGCATGAGCCCATAAGTTGATTCTACAAACATTGCGTGAACAAATACAGGTTTTTTAGATCAAGAGTATCTGCGGGCTACGTCTTGCCGATATGCGATTTTCCTTTCCGACAGCCGCTCCGAGAAAATGGTAGTCACCATTACACTTTTCAACTCCCACATAAATTTACCCTAAACGGCACCTTCAGTTGTCTGATGGAAGTGGATATAGTTGACAAACAGAAAACCGCTCTTGTACTGTAACTTTGCCATCCATTCAAAAGCACAGCAACAATTTCGTTTGCATTTATCTACCATTCAACAACGCGTTTTTCCATACATACCGCATAGGTAAAATAATTCAGTTTTGTGCACTTTTCGCGCTTCCTGTGATTGTTCAAAATAGTCTCTGCAATTCCTTTATTCGTTGTTTTTTCATTGCGAATACAGATATTGCGTAAGTTTATGCCAATTTCGCGGAACAAAGAACTAGCTTTCATTGTGAGTCTTTTTAGCAAGGCATTGCTTTTCAACTGTAAATCAGGATATTGGACAGAGGTCGCAAATAAATTCTCACATGTTTGAAATCGATATGTTCTGTAGATCTTCCTAATAACATAAAATAAACCACTTGCAAAATACGCAGAAACAGCATGAAAGATAAAGTTTGCACTGAAACTTTGTCAGTTTATGAAATCAATCGTTGTTTGGTATACTCTACAAAGTCAACGTCAAAATATCTTTGTCTGATAAACACCACGAACGAAATTTATGTGCTCATCTGTTCAATGGCAGACAACGTGCAAAATGCTGAAACTGATTACTAGATCTTTTACTCACTGAGGCACCAACCTTTCTTGCATCGAAAGCAAATGCACAAGTAGTTGGTATATTGCAGACTTTTACACCAGAACAGCTAAAAGGTTCAAACAAAGTTCGTTGAAACCACCTTTTAAATTGATCAACAGGGATGGATGCATTACAAAGAAAAAAAAATTACTATTTGCACATAAAACAGCAATTTGAACACAGTGCTTGAATGCTGTTTTTTTGTCAGTTTTTACAAGTACAAACCCCTTGAACCATGAATGTTTTTGCAACATCTCAACAAAAATATTTTGATCAATTTACTGAATCTAAAGAAATATCATTTGAAATCTACAGAAGATGCGTATGTTTGCCTTCGAAACGCAGATGTAGGCGTTGAATTTCATTGAAATTCCTTCTTGATTTGTAATCTCACGTACGAGTTTACCACATGTTATCTTACAGACCTTTTGCCGGCGACACACGGACTGGCTGAGTAACGTTTTGTTTTGAAGTTTAAATTGCAACGCTAGTGCTAAGAACTATAAATCAGTCATGGTAATAATTTTGGCTTCATCAGTGTTTCTATCTTTAAGTAAACAGTCAGTTGCAAATTGCAACTAACAGACGCTAGAGCGGTAAATGTACTTTTATCTTCGCAGAACCATATACTTTATAGCATATGGTGAAAACCTACCGTTGGCTACAAGATTTATTCGCTTTGAAAGCATATTTTTGCTCAATGATTCTTATGCTTAAAACATAGACATCGAACGTATTCTTAGACAATCATATTTAAAACCCACGTGTTTTTTTTCTTTGCCGCTTGCATGGTCTGTCAACTTTGCAGCTGTGTGCACTGTTTACAGATTGCCTTCTCTGCTCAAATGTAAAACGCGCGGAAATCCAGGCTACTTGATTGTAACACGCCATTGCAATAAATAGACGAGGTAGCATTCATCATCATCGATTTGGCAGCATGACAACAGGGCCGATATTTTACTAAGATGCACTCAACGTTGGCAAGGCCTATAGGTTACATGGGCGTCGGAAGGATTTTTTCCAGGGGGAGGTGCTAAGGGATTTTTCCTAAATTTTTCCAGGGGGGGCCAAAAGTGGTAAAACTTGATTTTTTCACACTCAAAACTAAGAATGCAACCTTTTTTTGCTGACAATTTCAAAAATTTCCTGCCCACCTTTCCGACGCCCACGATAGGTTATTCACGAGATAGTTGGATAAGGTTTGATTTAATTTCATGACAGGGGAAGGTGGAGGGGTATGACGCCGCTGCAGAACTGTTGTATTCACAAAATGTGGTGCAGAAACGTCGCCAACAGTGTTCAATAGGAGGGATTTACGTTTGTGCAGGGGTTTGGCATTCTGAAAGTTTACATTAACATCTTTCGGTAATCGAGTGGACCTTGTTAAGTAGCTGAAATGTAATGTGACTCTACTGGCATTTCAGTTAACTACTGGTATTTCATGTCACTACTGGGCCATGGCCCCAAAAATTTTTGCTTTGAGAAGCTGTGTCCCAAACAAAATACTGTTGCTCGCCTAAATTCGAGCATTTTTGCCCCCCCTAAATTTAGGGCTGGCTACGCCACTGGCTCTTGACGTCATTAGACAACGAGTGTTTTAGGGATCTTGTTTTTGAAAGAATGTACTCTTTCAGCAGTTATACATGTAACGATGAATCTAGCTTTCGGTAGGTGTCAGGCGACTTCACGATTTGGCAGGTGACGTCACAACCTACGGCGGCTATTTTGTTTGACATCCATTTTGTCGGTCATTTGCTTGGCAAGGTTCACTAAGGTGAAAGTATTCGCATAACTGAATGACAAGACACGTCTGCAACACAACTAAGTTGCAAATGCGTTAACGAGTTCCCCACTGACGAAAACCGCAACATCACATCGGCCGCAGACAGTCTTTTAACTAATGCATCCGTGTAATCGCCAGAGAGATGTATTGGGAAACCACTGTTCGCCGCTTTGCTGCATCGTAGTTCAACTGCCTTGGAACAAACTGAAACGTAACATGTTTCGTCTTGCATTTTGATTGAACAAAATGCAATTAATGTAAAACATTTGTTATCAAACATTCAAGTATTACAATTAGAAATTTACATCTAAGGAAAGGTAGAAGGCACAATTTAACCTTCGTTCACTTCAAAGCGTTTTGTTGTAAAATGAACCACATACAAGACCTGACATTCTTTCGAAACCATCACCTCTGACCTGATAGGCTACACACTGATCTGTTCTTTCAAATAGCACAGTCTTTGTATATATATCACATCTATATGTTTCAACAAAACTGTACAATTCTGTCGCAGAAACATTGAGTTTTGCGTTATAGCAATGTAATCGAAACGATCATTTTGAAATTACCTTTGAACAACCCATGTGCACATCGCGTGCCCAAAACAGTCGTAAAACAGCTGTATTTTCACCAATATCACGACGCTCAAAGATGTTGCATAAATTTAAGACTGCAAGTATTTCAAACCATCCTGCTAGGTCGTTTGTGACACTTATCGGCACAATGATATAGTAGATTCGAGATTCTTGCTCCAAACTTGCCAGTGGTATTCAGCACCATGACTGAAAACCCACTGTAATAAAACAGTGCTTGAAAGCTTTGTGTAAATTACGGTTTGAAGCTTTCCTATGTAGTTTTGTCACATTGTACAAGACGGTATTCAGTTTTTGCAAGTTAGACCAGAATCATTTCACAATAAATATGAGCATGCTGCTGGTCAGTTCAACCCTTTGGCACAATATGTATTCAGTCGCCAGCATAATTTTATTTTCACTTGTTTCTAAAACATCAACCTATGAACGTGTAGTTTTCTTATCGTGGCAAAAGATTTTTAATGTCTAATTTTCGAAAGATCTTTGTGTTGATCGTGAAGTTAAAACAATTTTACTTGTTGTTATATTTAAAAAATGATAAACAACGAGCCTCATCCACGCTGTTGACTTCATACAGCAAAACATGCGTTTTCATTCTGACTTGCCAGCAAGTGGCACACCACCGTTAAGTTTTGCAAAGTAAAACTGAAAATGTTTACAATATCATATCTCTGTTATCACCAAACCTGGCAAAAAGCTTCTGTCAAACCAGCTCCATAATTTTCAAAAACTCTCAAGATTGCTGAAAATTTCTTTAATTGTCATTTAAACTCAAAGTTGCTCGAAAGTTCGGGACCTTGTAAATATCGAACCTGTCTCATTGCAGCACGAATGTGAACACCGTTTTTCTATGTCTGCAAGCTTTGTATCACTCTTGAAAACAGGTTGAACCTTGTTATACTCATGCAAGGAAACGTCATTTGGTCCTATATGCATATGACCTTGGTGTTTCCAGCTGATAAATCTAACAAAAATCGTCAGCGGTTGTGTTGCACACAGATTGTTTTCAGCAAATACAACTGATGGTAGCTTGTGACTGCTTTTGCCGCCGTGCATGAAACACTGACAGACATGCTTCGTTTCCCACTCGAGTGCGAGCAGTGGTTTGCGAGAATCAATTTCAGCGCAGCTAAGGTATTTGCTCTTTTGGGCTCAAGGTAACGAGTCTATGAGTGCAGTTTATCACAACCCTAACGATTTTCGCAACAAAACTTAATTGAGCCACAGACCTAACGAGTCGTTAGACAAAGCTCACCAAGTTTATTATACAACATGAAAGATGAAACGAAATGCCAAGCCAAAACACAATGGCACTTTGAAAAATATCTCTTGCTGTCTCGTATTGCGCGACAATCGTTTTCAATTCATATTTTATATCAAAACGTTTATAAGTTATCAAACTATCGGTGTGTGAAAAACATTCACAGCTAAGATATGTTTGTATAATGATGCACGTTGTGTTTTCCATTGGTATTGCTTTGGGAATGACATTTTGTCATGAAGTTTTGTTTTCAGGCAATGTGAATGTGTAACCGTTTTACTGCAAGCTGGATCGCAATCATTTTAGCACATTTCACCGTCAAATTTGTGAAAAATGCGTTTCAACAATTTTTTCCGTATACGGCATTCTGTCCTTTTTTCAGCATTATCCAGTTAAGGGACAGCAACGATTTTTTTCGTACAGCTATCAGCTATGTCTACTTTGCAGCGCAAACCCAACCGAGGGCTGGTGATGTTTGTCCCATTTTTCTCGTACATATTGCTACGCAGCACAGCGTTGGTTTGACACGAAGGCACGAAAAGCCAGTCTGTGAAAATTCATAATCGTACAACAAACTACTGTCCAAATATTTTGTTGTGGAGCGGACTTCCATCATACGCTGGGCAGGCGTTAGCAAGTGCGGGGCCCGATTTAAAACATTTTTGGGGGCCCCACTCAGTGGTGTGTAGACATTTTTGAGGGGGTGCATTAAGGAGTAGGATGATGATAGAAATCAGTGATGTTACAAAGGTGAGGCCCGAAAAGGTGACGCCAAGACCTCTCCAGCAAATAATTCAATGGACAGGGTATGCCCTGAGAAAGCCTATTCATGACTAGGTGGGCGAAACGTTGGTATAATCGCCAGAAGATCGAATTTATCTGATTGATTTGAAACCTGGTGGCAAATGCTACGCAACAAAATGAGTAGCAAAAAGAACAAACTTGTATCACTTCCGGTACATAAACTTCCACTTTGACTATCTGGTGTAACATGACCAGGCTGGCTACCTACGTTGTCACCATCTTGAATGTGGTGTGGCATTGAGGGTGTACCCACAGTGGTTTAAATACTTGTCCAAAGCACCTTTCTTTTTTCTACTTTGGTCTATTTTTGTCTTGGCTTTAGGCCTCTTTTGGCTGCCACTTAATATTTTCTACCTATGTCTCTTGGTCTTTGACTCATAATATTTAGCTTAGCTACAGACAAAATTTATTCTTAAATAAATAGCCCTGATTCGACTTTTTAAAGCCAAAGACAAAACACTAGCCTATCACTACATACTTTACACGTGGAAATTGGTTACAGTGGAAAACACTTAATAGAGCACCGACTAAAAGAGTAAAAAACGCTTATTACCGCAGGTTTGAATATCCCGGAGAAGGTAAAAATTATTTTCTCTATTAACACTAAAGAAATATATGAAATGATTGTACATCTCCCAATAAGTTTAAAACTACTTTTTAATTTTTCAAAATAAACAAGTAGTGTAGTAGCCGCAAACGTCTACGAAAGTTATTCCACTTTTCAGGCTTTTTGCAAATTTCAATTTGTTAGGCTATATCTCAGAAATTACGACGCCAATCTTTGACATTGATGCCATAATCCTTGTTTAGGCGGGATTTCATGAAGCAATTTTCACCACAAGAACATCATGAGGCTTACTTCACTTGAACCAAATTGTCACTTCTCTTACTTTACAAATGGTTTAACTGTCAGTAATTTTCGGTTACTTTTTAAGGAACCGTTATTTTTTTGCGCACCTGAAATAGTCATTCATAGTTAAAACTAGGGAAATTTCAAACGTTTTCGCCAATAATCTCAGATGGTTACCTCTGATGATAGTTTGCCTCATCAAATCTTTACGAGAGGGAAAATGAACAACGCTGTTAAAACACTAAGCAGCGCACGTTTGCAATTATGAACTAAACGTTCCCTTTAGGAAACAAGTACTAGTAGTACTATTGAAATATCAACATCCAGCAACCATCGAAACTTATTTTGCAACAACTATTGATACTTGACCTGCCAAATACGAAACGCTTTTATAAATTAAACAGAAAACAGCTTCAAAATTTAAGCCCTTTTTGCCTTAATGATCGAGGTGCTAGCGAAAAAACTTGGCTACACACCACTGAAGACAACGACCATTCTTGCTACAGACTTTTCATAAGGCCGTTAAAAACCGCGCAGTTCACTTGGATTTTCGTTGGCAACGGATCCCACGCTTACAAAATACTGTGGCCCCTCCAGAGTTTTCTTGAGGTTTGACCTTACAGACTGCAAAGACATTTTGAGAGACCGCAACTGTTTCACCTGAATGCCGATATGATAGTAAAGTAAGGTTTTGGTGTACTTTCATGGTGGTAGTAAAGCGAGTTTATACTTTGTTTTGAGAGACCGTTGGAAAAATGTGAGAACCGTTTTGGTCTCTCAAATCAACTTGAAAAACACTGGGCCCTGCGTCGGCACTGTACACAAGCAGCTTCGATACAAAGTGTAAGTTTGAAAATACCCCACTGAACATTTAAAATTAGCACGAGGCATGCCAAGAAATGTTGGTTGCCATTGCCTAGGTGTCAGATAAATGTAACGATGTGCCATTGGGGGTGTTGCCCTACATTGCTAAGGATCGAACGATAGAAGAAAAAGGATTAAGCTAGCCTTGACTATTTACCGTGATTTCATGCAGTTTTTATTATCAGATTTTGAGTGTTTGGACAATATAAACTTCGCACTATAAGACCAGTAATGTTTGCTAGCCTGCAGGCGAGTGTCATCTCTGTCCTTTTTTCAAAGGACGTTTGACTGGGGGGAATGGCTTTGGCTTTCTACGCCAACGCTTTTTCTAAACTAATTTAAGTTCAAAAGCTTGCAGTACGGTTTACACAGACATTGTTCTTCCAGTTCATTGAAACTGTTTTTCTGCTCTAATTTTAATCGAAGAAAAACGCCTATCGTCAGTCTAACTCTAATCACTGCAAAACGTATTAAATTTGCTGAACGCCAGATTGAATTGAGCAAGATTGTTTTTGTTTGTCCTGACAGGGCTTGCACGCGAAGGCTACAATACCTTTATGTTGTTTTTTTAGAACAGCAACTGTAGGGTGTTTTGAAACCATTAAAACTTCGTGCAATCCTTTTAACCCACGTAATGAAAATGTTCGACTTATAACGTTTGCAGACCAGAAATAGTAGAGTTACCGCAAAGGAAAGAAACAAAAAAAGCAAATACGAGAGAAAGAAACAGTTTTGCTGTTTCGGCTGACAAGAAAACAAGAAGCGATATAGAAACAAGGTTTCTGAAGCACCCTGATGCTCACCAATAATTCTTTCTGCCAAAAAATTTAATCTTTTCATTACAAATGAAAAATATCTACTTAATAACACAGGTCAGAATACAGATAAGCGTATGAGAAGGTTTTATAATGCGGCCAGTGCGAGATGAGGCTTTTAGGGCCCTGAGGCACAATTTTTCGAACCCCCCCATTTTTTCAATAAAAACCAATGTTACAAGGTGTCCCCATAATACTCGTGTTCATCACGCGAAATAACACACTCTGCCACATCAAATGAAAAAGGTATATATGCAACGCGAAAATGAAAACGTTTGTCCTATCATAAACTTAGGAATGCGAAAAAGTTCTCAGTTTTTCCCATCATTGCTAGACACACAAACTATAATGGTACTTTATGTGCTTTTCCGCAAGCAAATTCATGTATCATCTTCTCAAAGTTTTGTTTCCGTAATAGTTCGCTCTTAATATCCATCAGGGACAAATGGTGTAACGTTGTTGGTGGTTGTGAAACGTCAACATTGGCATCGCTTTCAATTACAGCTACACTGATTTGGTAACTAGACTTTGACGTTATTTTGGCTTCGTTGGTTTTACTGTACTCATTCTTATCTTCACCCAATGATGGCTTCTTATGTTTACTGTTCGAGATCAAGCTTGTCTCAAACCCATACGTCAGCAGACATGGCATCTTTTTCTTAATATGCTGATCTCGTTTTTCTTGCTCTACTCTGAGTTTCCTTTTAGCCGCTCCACTTTTGTATTGCCGCTGCATTTGGACTGAATTTATTGACATCCGTAATCTCAGGTGCGAAGCACACTGTTTCTCACAACACTCAAGGACGACAACCTTCACTACGAAGTTAGCCTTTCAGACTGACGTGGCTGGACTACCATCATAACATGCTTTATGCCTTGCTCTTTTCCTCTGTGTCCTCAATAAGATGCCATACCGTTTTTCTGTGATGTCCCAAGCGCCTGTTATGTGTTTTTTCCTGTTGCACGCAGAGTCTGTATATTGCATTGAACGGTGGGCAACAATCATATCGCGCAGGCAGGCCAGTGGCGTAGCCAGCCCAAAAATTTGGGGAGGGCCAAAATATTTGTGGGGGCCAAAATGTTTGATTTTAGGCGAATAACACTATTTTTCTTAGAAAAACGCCTTTCAAAGCACAAAATAGCTATATTTTCTAAACATTTGGGGGGGCATGGCCCCTTTGCCCCCCCTGGCTACGCCTATGAGGCAGGCTATAACTGTATTGAATGCCAGCTTTCATGTTGGGGGCCCCTTGACTGCAGGGGCCCTGCTAATATGGCACTGACTGCAGCATGCATACTTTCCACCACAGATCATAATGTTGGAGGTAGGTCAACTACGACACAATCGCAATGGCAATTTGACTATATTTTCACCTCTCGTATGTTCTGGGACTTGACGTTTTCGCGGCGTCAACTCACTTTGCTTCAATCATTCGGTTCAGAATGATTTTTGTTGGTTTCTCGCACGTCAGAATGATTTTTGTTGGTTTCTCGCACGTCAGAATGATTTTTGTTGGTTTCTCGCACGTCTGACGCCTTGCACAAAACCCATGTCCATAGATCTACCAATATCGCTGAAATTAATTTGAGTGTAATGCTGCGTTTCGTAACTTTAGTAAATGGTCGTCGTTCAACTGGCAAAGCATGGCTCGGGCACAGTTTTCGTATGTTGCAGTCGGTTTAAATTTAGCACATGTGCTCCTTGTTTAGCCTCACAGAATATTCCTGAAATAATGTGCGATCAGTGGCGTAACTGACTGGGGAGGCGGATGGGCGAAACGCTCCTTGGCAAGCTAAATGTATTTTTGTAAATTTTGGTGACGTCAGGTGGCGGCAGGCCGAAGCCTGAATTTTGCTTCTTGCCAAGGCAGCTGAGGTGAACGCTCTTGCCCAATAAGCGCTACGGCAATTCACTCAGTGGCCGTGGATGGAACAACCAACCTTCTATTTGAGAGGCGGAAACTTTACCACTGAACTATTGCGATCCCACTTAGCTTGTATTAAGGTTTTAGTTTTCTTTTGGTTTTTAATAGATTGTTGTTCTTTTGCGTTTTTCCAAGTATTTTCCAGTGATTTAGGGTTTCACTATCGTCATCCACATCCAGATTCACCATCTCTCTCAAGTTTGTTTTCTGAGTGTTTGCTAGTGGGCTCCATACAGTGGCCAGTGAACCCCTTTCAGCTAAGTATTCCCCCTGGCTCAAACCTCTAGTTACGCCATTGTGCAATTCACCAAGAATGGGATGTGCACAAAGAATAACACCCGTGTATATGTGGTGCGAACAAGCAAAAATAGAGTGATCTAGTTGGGTGATCTCTGTTGTTGCTTGCTGCCACAGTTGAAGCTTGCGCACTTTCCGATCAGAAGAGTTTGAACATTCAGTACATAAATTAGGCAGTTGCAAGCAAACGATTCGGGGTTCGCGAACTTCAAACCCATTTATTTTTTCTTAAAGCATCGTCGTTTAAAGTCATTGTAAGGATCAAAAAGAAAAAATAATTGTAAAAAAATTTGATTCACTGAAGCATTTTTGCTCATGGACAGCGTTTAAACTGGTTCGAATAACACACCCGGAAAGAACTGAGTAGTCCTCTAATTTTTATGCAGATAGAAACGTAGCATAACCTAAATTTTTGTTTCCATGTGAGGTATGCTTCTTATACTTAAACATAGACCCTTGCTTAGTAGGGAGAAAGCTGTTCCGGTATAGAGTTAGAGGCATATAAAACAGTAAGTCTTACACATAGTTGTTAGAACCAGATTTGAATTTGAAGTAACAGCGCTCATCAAACATTACTGTCTGCGAAATATAGCCTAGACGTGAGCTAAACGTTAACACAACGAAAATATTGAAAAGCATCCGTAAGGAGAAACAATGGCGCCCAGTCTTGCTCCTCAGATCAATACAGCGAGCCTATTGTGGCAGACCTTTTTTGAATGGTTTGGCTCTTTGAGGTTCTCCAGGTAAAGATGGGGTTGACTGCCTTCCTACTTTGAACTGTACTGTAACATTAGTTGGCTGAAACATTTCCCTGTGCTCGCATGAACCCATTCGTGCCCATGGGCAACAATTGTTGCCAGCCGAGTGGCCTCTTTAATTAAGGATTAGACTTTAATCCGTTCGCGGTTAGAATGGAATTAGAGTGTGAGAACCACAGCTGGAGAGTCTACCAATTAT